>JACLAB010006375.1_pt1 | contig 53446 bp, 36 predicted proteins | sample 8027921 | NCBI WGS metagenome assembly JACLAB01 (sample SAMN15725117, study PRJNA655200) | protist metagenome | isolation source: fluorescence activated cell sorting (FACS) single amplified genomes of... | place: USA: West Boothbay Harbor, Gulf of Maine | collected 2000-07-19 | reverse complement strand
CGGGGCGGCTGATGGGAGTCGTTCACCGCAACCGTTGGGTTTCGGCATGCACACGTCCTCGAAACCTTTTCTGCGATTCTCGTGGCACGTGCCTTCGTTGGAATCCGTCGCCGCGGCGAGCGCGCAAACTGCGGATGAAATCGGCGCGAAAGTCATCATCACGTTATCGAAATCCGGGAACACCTCGCGATTAATCGCGAAATACCGACCAAACTGTCCAATCGTGGCCGTGGCGATTAATCGACCGAACCACGATCACGGCAACAGCGCTCGGCGTTTGTTGCTTTCCCGCGGCGTCGTTCCGATCATGGAGAAGATGGAATGGAGAGGCGAGACGGCGTTACCGCAAGAGGTGTTATCGAATGCGATTTTGTACGCCAGAGATCACATGAGGATTGTAAAAACTGGAGATTTAGTCGTCGGCGTCCATCGATTACACGGCGATCCGTTGATGAAAGTCGTCGAGGTTCCGTAGTCATTATTAATACTTTTGAGTTTGAGTCACGAAAAGAGAGAGAGTGAGAGAGAGAGAGAGAGAGAGAGAGAGAGAGAGAAGGGTTATTTATTATCATCGTATGTATGAGAGAGTAAGAGTCATCGTCAAAAGAAAGAGCAAAGAGAAGAGAAAAAAAGCGAAAGAAAAGTGTATTGCTGCAAAATATTTCACAACGGGCACAGAAGAGTACAACAAACAAAAGGAGAGGAAAACAACAACAAATACAAATACAAAAATGTATGCAAAAGCGCGCGCTGTAAGAAGAAACGCCAGGCTGCCCGATGTTGTGAAAAGATAATTGAAATATTTTAATACCGTAGTATTTTAACTAATAATATAAAAATACAAAGAAGCGTTACGGAAACTTCGTCAATACTGGTTCTGCGTACTCGCTCGAATCGATCGGATGCGCGTCTCTTCGTTGGAAAATGGTGAACGAGTTCTGAAACAGTTTGTGCGGTTCTAAAAATGACATGGTTTCGAAGACGCCGTATTCAGATACGGTTCCGTCTGCATTTTTACCTCCGTTTCGAGCCAACATGCGCATTTTTTCCAACCACTCTCGGGATAAACTATTCGTCAGCGTCGAGTGCACCGCGACGTACCCGCCCGGTTTCACGCGAAACCAAAAGTTCTTCAAAAACGTCTCTATTCTATTCGCCGCGCCTAAATCTATCCATAAGAAATCAAACTGAACACCCGGGGCTAACGTGGCGGATAAGTCTGGATTGAATGCGTCGGCTTCGTGTACGACTAAAAAGTTGTTTTCTTCATCGTCGTCGTTCAACTCTTCCGAGCACTCTTTGACCAAGTGCGCTGTCGTATGAGCGTGCGCCATGTTGTCCACGACGTGTAACTGCGGCTCGTACGTCTCTCTGGTTTTCCTTTTTTCACTCTTTCTGCTAAAATATGCCTCGTTCGACCACGGCGTGTCCTTACCGTTCGGGTTTTCGTTTCTCACGACGCACGAGTGTTCCTCCCGCATGCGCTCGTACACCTCGATCTCCTTTTTGTTATCTCGCAACGCTTGCATCAAATACACGGACGTGTACCCCGCGCCAATCTCTAACACGTTTTCTGGTTTCGTAAACCTACACAACTGGTACAAAAACGGGCCCATATTCTCCGCGCCCATGTGCATGTCGTATAAACTTGTCGTTTTTGCAAGGAATGTCTTTGAATACATCCGGCCGAATGTCATCGTTCTCGTGTCTTTTTCTTTCTTTTCCTCGTTAAAGTTCCGTTTTCTCGTCATCAGTTCTTTCTTCGTTTCCTCGAGTATCTTTTCCGCGTATTTCATCTCTCCGAAGCAGAATTCCTCCGCGATGAACTCGATGACTTCTTTTTTCACATATTCTTCTTCGATGTCTTTGTCTTCTTCTCTGTCGTCTTCTTCTTTTACTTCCGACGAAGACAGCAGTAACTTATCCATCAACACATTTTCCAAATCCAAAACAGTTCTCACGTCTCGTTCTTCGAACGCATCCAGCAGGTATAAACAGTCCAGTTTTTTGAGCGCGTCAGAAATTTTCATCGTCGTCGTTTCTCCTGGCAAAGACGAGGACGAGTTCTGTTGGTTTTGATTCGAGACCGTCGCCTCATCTCTCTTCATCTCTGATAGAAACTCTCTTTGTGAGGAATTGACTCTTGAGTTTTTTCCCCTAAAATTCAAAAATCGAACCTCAGAATAAAACACAGACTAGAGTAGTATTCGTTGATCTCCTCCAAAAACTGTGCGATTTGGAAAACTTCAAACGCGACGAACTGCGTTGGAACTGTTCGCTCGATATATTTCGAGTCGTTTGAGATATCATCATCATCGAGAGCGAGGGGTGAATCGTACAGACTGAAGAAGAAAGAGACTGGGGAATTTACTCGTAAATTCAAAAATCAAACACCTCTGTGTTGTGTTGTTATAAACACGACGCTGTTCTGCGCGAGAAAGAGAGAAAGAGAGAAAGAGAGAGACGCGTTAGTTAGTATCTCTCTCGCGCGTTTTTTCCTCCTTTTCCTCGTCGTCAAGAAGAAGACAAAGAGGACAAAGAGAGAGATACTATAATAAAAATGAAACGAGAGCGAGAGGACAGCCTTCTTGTTTTAGTTGAGACTGCTAAGAAACGCAAATCCAAACGCGTCAAAGTTGTCGCGCAAAAGTTGATCACTTTTTACTACCTTCTCAAGAAAAAGACTTAAAAAGAGAGCAGCATGAAAAGCAGCGGAAAGAATAAGAGTGCGACGAAAAGCAGCGCGACCATCGGAGACTTCTTTCCTTTAAAGAAGAGCACTACTAAGAATAAAAGAAACAAAGACGAGCAAGAAAGGTCAGGTAAAAAAAAATTGAAGAAGAACGAAAGCGCGTTGAAAACATGTCCAATATGCACGAAGGATTTTCACTGGACCTTGATCGATGCGCACGCGTCGGAGTGCGTTGGTAAAGGAGATTTCGATCTCGACGAGTTTGATGATGCTTTTGAGAAGAAGACAAAGAGCAGTTCATCGAAAGAAGAAGACAAAGAAGAAGAAGAGAAGGAGACGAGTTTTGAGTCGGAAAAGAAGAAGAAGAAGATGAACGAAAATGACTGCAATACTAACGCGTTTACGACGCTCATACAGAATCAGCGATTGTCCGAGTGTAAGAAGTGGTTGGTTCTGAGTTTCGATGAAGAAGGAAAATGGAACTTGGCGTTTGAAAAGAGTGTTTTTGTCGACAAAGCTTTATTCAGCGGCGCAACCGCGCTGAAAGAGATCGAGCGAGGCGGGATCAAATGCAAGACAACTTTGACGGTTTCGATAAACGGAAATGATAATAATCGCACTTTTATCGACGACGAGGATACAAACAACACCACCACAACTATTCGTGCGACGTATACCAACCATCGGTTATCACAATCCGTGTTGGCGTCGGCTTTGCAAAAAAATGTGAGAAGAAAACGCGTCGGTCCGACGTATCGAGTGGCCAAAGCTATGACGCGGAGGAACGATACGTTCATGCAGTGCGTGAGAAGATTGATGATTATATCCATAGAAGATGGAACTTTACATCCGGATTTACCGTTCTTAGCGTGGTTGATGATTGCGCTGTCGAAAAACTTTGTCGCTTCGACGAGAATCAAAGAGGAGGTGTGCCGAATAGCGAGCGAGCTCGCCGCGCAGGAGTTTCGCGACGATGGAACAACACTCGTAGATGAAAAAGAAGTGGAAGAGGTGAAAAATGACGACTCAGACGACGATGTCGACGTTTTACCGTCCCTTTCCTCCATCCAAGAAAAGTTTGGCTCGAACAGCGAAGAAACGCTTTTGATTGCGTCCTTGATCGTACGCGCGCAGTTTGGCGGCATGGAAGGCGACGTGAAAATGCTCAAGAACTTTATTCGCGTTTGGGTGCGAAGATTCGAATCTATAGATTCGTTACTTTGGATGGATAAAATTAAAAGCAACAGTCCGCGATTAGATTCGACGCTTCTCAAAGAGATGTCTGCGCATCCGTTTGTGAAATTTGACATCCCGTTGGAAGCGATTGACTTTCACGTTTCGGATATCATCGAACACTGCGTCTCCGATATCTCAAGCGAGGAGTTTCAAAACATACGGAAAGCGGTAATAAATGCGTCGTTCAAAAATGAAGAAGGTGCCATTGATTTATTCAGAGCTCGAGAGCTCGCTCAAAGCGCGATGTGGTATTGCTCGTCCGGCGTGAACGAGAAGGCGTTGTGGCACCCCAAAAAAATGGAGGAGGACGAGTCGACGAGAAAAAGAAAACAGTTGGAACCGATTTTCAAATCGTACGCGAAGAAGGCGTGCGCATTTGCCGTAAAAGCCATCGGAGAACGGTTCGATCTGTACAAACAACAATAGTATATATAGTTTTTTAGCAGCGTGTAAAATGTAAAGTAGAGCAGAGCGATCAAAATATGTTGTTTGTTGTATCTCACATCGTCGTGTAAAAATTAAAACTCGTCGTGATAATCGTGATAATCGTCCTCGCTCGTCATCGCCGTGGAGTAAAACATCATCTTATTCTTTAAAATTTCCACCAAACTCAGACCGCCGTCTTTATTCTCGTCCGCGTCGTCGACTAAGCTCCCGCTTTGGTCTCTCGCGTGATCGTCGTTGGTCGGATGTAATTTTTTGTAACTCGCCTCGTCCGCGTGTAACTCGTGCGAGGTGACTAACCCGTCTTTATCTTTATCTAATCGAGCAAACAGCGCTAAGGCTCGCACGCGCATAACGCTTTCATCGTACGCGTCGTTGTTGTTGCTACCCTCTTCGTTGCTATTCGTTTTATCATCGCTCCCAACAGGTTCCTCTTCGACTTCGTCCACTTGGTGAAACAAACTTTCGTAGAATTCCGTGAAATTCAACTTCTCGTCCATATTCGTGTCGTGATCCCGAATCGTCTCCGCGACCAGATGCTTCCCAATCTCCGACCCTCTTTTCCCTTCCTCCGGATGTATGAAGTAAAAAAATTCCGTCCTGTTCAACTTCCCATCTTTATCGGTATCCGTCAACTCGAACACTTTCCTCGCGTTGCGTATCCATCGAACGTTGTACTCCTCCATTTCCTTCTCGGTCCCGTTCCCGGTCACGTCGACGTCGAAATCATCCTCCAAATATTCTTTCAAAGTCACGAACCCGTCGTGGTCGTTATCCGTGACGTCGAATTCGTGTTCCGCTCGGTTTTCCGAGTGGTTCCTCGCCTGCGCGTAGTGCCAAATTCTGAGCTCTTCTCGCGAGACGATTCCGTTTTGGTCCAAATCGATCACAGGGAAGATTTCTTCCAATCGTTTGGTGACGTTAAAATCGTGGTACCGGTCGTAATCGTGGTAGTCTTCGTCGAAATCTTCGTTCGTTTCCCATCTGTTGTGCTCGTCGTCGTCGTCGTACGACGCATCGTCGTCGCGATGATGCGTCTCCACGTCGCCGCCGAAAGAGTGCTCGTGATGTTGCGCGTTTGATTTTAAAGTCTCTTCTGGTAAAGGCGTTTTGCTAAAAAACGACCGTCTCGCTTCCGTCGTTTTTGTCGTCGTTTGCATCATCATCACGAAAGAGAAAAAGAAGACTTTAAAAAAGATACAAAACGAAGAAGAAAAAGAAGAGCGTCGTCCTCCTCGGCAGAGGCCACGCGTCAAAGTCGTTTCTGGTCTCGTTCTTCGCGTTCTGCTTTTCATTTTCGTCTTTTGATGGTGTGATTATATATTATATATGTGTGTAGAAAGAGAGAGAGAAAGAGAGAAGAGAGAAGAGAATTTGTCTGTCGTTTTCTGTCCAAAAATGTAAGACCAAAAATGTACCCAAAAATGTAGACCAAAATTTAGACCAAAAATGAACAAAAAAGCTGCACTTTTTTCAAGGCAAAAAGAGGATTAAACACAGCAGCAGTAGAGTATTATATTATCTATTATCTACGTATCAAATAATAATGGGAGAAAACAAAAACGCGATGCCGATTTTACGGAAACGGCAACTGAAAAGAAGACTTTTATGCTGTGCAGTCTTGTTTTTGATTTTGGGAGCGCACGTGTGGAAAAATCGATTGCGTGACGAAGATTCTTTTGACGACGACGATGATGATGATGGATTGATGAGAAAAAATGCGAACGAGGACGGGAGGAAGAAGAGTTTACGAAGCAGAGGAAGAGGAGATGATGATATAGATGATACAGATGATGATATAGATGATGATGATGATAACGATGATGATGTGACGAATAATAATAATAAATTGGAACGACTCCACACGAACACGAGAGTTCCAGAGTTTGCCTTTGGAGGCCAATGGGGAGCAACCAGAAACCAAGCGAAACTAAACGAGCGCACGTCGCCGACGTTCGGGTGCCACGCGACGACGTCCATGCACATCAAAAATCCAGACACGGATAAAGTGGAAGTTCTCGTCGCGTGGTTCGGCGGTTCCTACGAAGGCGCCGAGGACGTTGGCATTTGGACGGCGAGGAGAGACGAAGAGACCGGGATGTGGACGAAACCAAAGTTAGCCGCGAAGAAGTTTAGAAATAAACCGTACGAAGGGAAGAACTTGAAACATAACTCGCCGTATAACAAGCCAGAGCCGGAACGGAAAGGAGGCGAGCCGCATTGGAATCCAGTTTTGTTTTGCGCCGGCGCCGGCGAATCGGACGGGGACGGGGCGAGTTTAGGATCGTGCGAGAAGGAAATCGTCTTGTATTTTAAGCTCGGGTGGAAGATTTGGTTCTGGGAGACGTGGGAGGTGAGGTCGCGAGACGGTGGGAACACCTGGTCCGAGCCGAAAGAGACGGTGAAAAACGATAAAGGAGGGAGAGGACCGGTGAAGAATAAACCAATCGTGTTATCGGACGGGACGTGGCTCGCGCCGGCGTCGTTGGAAGGGCCAATGCCCGGCCAAAAAAGGAAACAATGGCGCGCGTTTGCGGATATTTCTATCGATTTAGGTAAAACGTGGAAACCGAGCTCGATTATTTTACCGATCGAGAACGGGTACGGGAACATTCAGCCGACGGTGTGGGAGAGCGAGCCCGGGCACGCGCACATGCTTCTCAGATCCTCTCGAGGTCGAAAAGGGATGTGGATTTGGCGTTCAGATTCTAAAGACGGCGGGAAGACGTGGACGCAAAGTAGAAAAACAAAGTTACCGAACAACAACTCCGGTTTAGACGTCGCGTATTTACCGAAATCGAAAGTGCTCGTGTTGGCGTACAACCACGTCATGAACGTCGACTCGCGATCGCCGATTCGATTAGCCATATCCAAAGATAACGGCGAAAACTGGGAGTTACAAGTGGAATTAGATAACGAGAAAGGGTCGGTGCATAACGCCGGTCACGAGTACTCGTACCCGTCGTGCGTCCCTTGGCCGGCGAAGGAGTACGGCGAGGAAGGCGTTTCGGTGACGTACACGTGGCACAGAAGACGCGTGGCGTTCTTCTCGGCGAGTTTGCGGGAACTTTTGAAAATGGCCAAGCCGAACGACCAATTAACGATTTAGTGAGTGGTGATGTTTAGTTGTTATGATTAAAATCTGCAAAAACGCGCTATGTGTCTGTAGTTTTCGCACCGCGGGTATTAATCGGTGGTGGTTTTATATCTGTTACATTTTTCGCATTTTACTTTTTACAATTATATACATTAAGCGGCACACAGACTAAGACACAAGCGCGGGTTCTTTAAAAAAATTAGTGCGGCGAAGGAAAGTTTTCGCTCGTACTACTACTCGAAGAGCTCGTCGTCGCCGCTCTTTTACCGTTACTTCCTTCTGTCGGTTCGTAATCGTCGTTGTACGTCAACAAGTTATCGTAGTAATCTACCGTTTTCTCGTTCGTCGTGGAATACGCAAACTTGACGATGCTTCTTTCTCCTTTAGTAATCGGCGTGACTCGATGCACGACGGAATCCGCTTGAACAATCAACACCGAATTCGGTTCCGATCGAATCCCTCGTCTCCTTCCGGTGTCCACATCTTTCCACTCCGTTCTCGAATCCGAGCTGTTGTGAATCGTACACACAATCTCAAACTGCGGCTCGGTATACAACGCCACGTCTCGATGCCAATCCATGCTCCCGCCAAACGGATATATCCTATACTCCACCGGCACATCCGACGGTTTCAACGCGTTTCGCTTGTTCGCATCTAACTTCTCTTCATCCGACAAAACCAACTCTCTCAACTTCTCCGCCGCGAATTCCGAGCAGCACATTTGATGCACCACGTCTTCCTCCGGCACCATCACGCCTAACCGAGAGTTTGCGCACACTCTTTTTTCTTCCTTCAAATGTTTCCTCAAATCGTCGCACGCTCGCGCAATCTTCTCAAAATCTTCTTTTTCGAAGAAATTCCGAACGTATAAGAACCCACCGGCGAGTTCGAACGCGGAGGACTGGGAGGAGGAGGAGGATTTATTACTATTCTTAATGACGCTATTCCTAATAATCGTGCTACTTAATTCTTCTTCTTGGGACGAATTGTTGTTCATGTTATTACTCGTATTCGCTGCTCGACTCCTCCGCCGTCTCCCTCTCGTCGACTCGATCGTCGTCGTCGTCGAAAAAAAGAAGCTCTTCTTCTTCTTCTCGTCGTTGTTGTTTTCATCGAAAAACTCGTCCTCTGAATCGTCCTCCTCGTTCGTGTTGTTTGAATGCGCGGATGATGATGCATCCGCTGAAATCTTTGTCAACGGATGATGATTGGTGCTTCTTTTGCTCCTCCTCCTCCTTCTTCCACCGAACGACTTTGACGCCTTCGAAAAGGAAAGCGAAGAGGAGGAGAGAGAGGAGGCCACCCCGTGTGCCATGATTTTCTCGCGTTTTGTTCTCTTCTCTCTTTTGTCCTCTCTTTTCGTGTTGTTGTTTTTGTTGTTGTTTGAAGAGAGATCTCTCTTTTATGACGAAGTTTTCCTCCTCCGTTGTGTGATTTTCTCTGAAGAGGAATTTTGAACGAAAAAAAAAAGACTCGAGTGATTTTGCATTTTTTCTCTGAAGCTTCTCTTCTGTTTTTTTTAACAAGAGAGACTTGTTGTGTTTTTGGGGTCTCTTTCTTTTCATTCACCCCTTTCCTAAACGTCATTGTTGTTCAACACTCAACACACACACACACCTTATATATATATATATATAATAACGAATAATATGGCATCGTTTCGTGTGAGTAAATAGTATCTATCTCGCGTTTACGCGGAGAGAGAAGAGAGAAGACGTTCGCGTCTCTCTTTTCTCTCTCTCTTTCGATTCGTTTTTTCTTTTCGTTTTAGCGCGTTTTTGACGACGAAATGAAGAGAGGAGGGAACAAAAAATGTGTCGTGCCTCGAAAAGTACCGCGAAAGAGGACGACGACGAGGATGAATATCGCGTCGTTTTTCATAGGAAAAGGAAGGAGACTGTCTCAAAGAGAGGAATGTGATGCTCATTTCGCGTCTACGAACGTCGCAAAGAGCACGCAACGTTGCGTTTTCGACGACGATGATGTGCTTTTTATTCCTCTCCCGTTGAAGACCTCTTTCTTTCCTCTCTGTTGTGAGCACAAAAAGGGGGAAAAATTGAGAGAGAAAGGACATTAGTAAACGCGAAAAAAAACCTTCACGCGAAGGCGCGAAACCTGTGGGTGTCGCGCTTTCGCGCGAAGAACTTTGAAACGATTCTCTCTTCGGCTTTGTGATGAAAGCCGCAACAAAAGCGCGCGGTTATATGTGTTTTAGGCCGACGAAACTTGAAAATTTCTTCCGTCAGAGAGGAAAAAGTCCTAAAACGTGGTTCTCCTCTCGAAGGTGTCTCAAAAGTCTGTGTTTTTGAGAGATTACGGCGCGTATTTTTTCTTTCTGTTATAACTGACCTTTACAATCCTCTCCTCATTTTCTTCATACATTAACAGTACCATCAATATCAAATCGTAGGTCGACGCGTCCCGACGGAGCAAGAACCAACGCCGCAGGTGTACCGCATGAAGCTTTGGGCCTTGGACGCGACGAGAGCGCGCTCGAAGTTTTGGTACTTTCTCTCGCGATTGCGAAAAGTGAAGAAAGCGAACGGTCAAATCATCGCGTGCAACGAGATTTTTGAGAAGGACGACACGACGGTGAAGAACTACGGGGTTTGGATTCGTTACCAGTCCCGAGTTGGGTTTCACAACGCGTACAAGGAGTACAGAGAGACGACTATGAACGCGGCGGTGGATGCGCTCTACACGGAGATGGCCTCGAGACATAGAGTCCGCTCTCACGCGTTGCAAATTATCAAAATCGCAGAAGTCGCGAACGAGGATGTGAGAAGAGAGAACACGAGACAGTTCTTGGCCGACGACGTCTCTTTCCCGGTTGTCCGAAAGACGCTCAGACACGACTCCAAGTCTCAAAAGACTACGTTCAAATACCAACGCCCGAACTTTGCCATCCTCTAAGAAAATTTTGTTTTGGATACGACTGTATGTGGTGTATTAGATATTACGTACAGATGATTGAAAAGAAAAGAAAAGAAAAGAGAGGATAAAGAGAGAGAGCGAAAGAGTATTTGAATTGTTTGAGAGATTGAGAGCGTGAAAAGAGAGAGTGTATTTATGGGATTCAACAAGAGAGAGAGAGAGAGAGGAAAATATATAAATTTAGAAATGCGATTAATGAGAGAGAAGAGCGAGAGAGAGAGAGAGAGAGAGAGTAAGAGGAGGAGAGGTGAGGACCAAGTGGCACTTGGTCTTTAAAATTAGACATAACATATAAAAAAGCAGAGGGCGCGTTTATAAAAAAACACACACTGAGGAGGCTTTGGTTTCATCCCGAAGACTAGTTATTCACATATTATTATTAGCTTTTGTGAACACAGCGAGAGAAATCATACACAACATAAAAAAAAGAAAGAGTATTTAAATTAAATTTACAGTACGCGCGGCGCGAAGTCAGCGTCTAGTCGTCTTTCTTCAACTGATTCGAATTCGCGGCGAACGACGCCTCGGGGTTCCCCCAGTTCTCCTCGTACGTCGCCGCCACCTCCGGGTCCAAATCCAATCCGCTTTTTAAACTCTCTCTCCCCGTCGCGACGAACTTGCCTTTCGGCGGTCGTTTCCTTCCGCTCGGCGTCCATTTCACCATCCACCCGTCGTATCCTCCTTTAACGCCGAAGACTTGCTCGTACCCGAACTCTTTCTGCATCTTTTCCGCGACTTGGCACGCGATCGTTCCATCCGCACACGCCAGTAATAACTTCGCCGAGGATGGACTTATGTATTTATTTTTCAGTTTCTCCGTGAACTGTTCAATCGTATCTGTTCCGTCGTAAGGCACATTCACGGTTTGCCTCGGTGGTTTCACGATGTGTTCCTTCTCGTACATTTTCTCAGTTCTCATATCCACGAAGAGAAACTGTTGGCGTTCCATCAACAGTTTCGCCGGGTCGATATCTTTTTCAAACGATGCATCGGAGGACGACGCTCGAACGACAACGGCGTGGTTTCGAGCGAAGGCTTTCACTCTTGGTCTTCTTCTTCCTCTCGCTGTTGCCGCTCCGTCGTTCAGAGAAGATACGATTGCAGATGTTTGATTACGATGTAACCGAGGCGCTTTCACGAGAGCAACGGGAGTCGCTTTATTCGCAGAAGGAGCAGAGTTCGCGGAAGCGAGAGAGGATGGTTTTGCGACTGTTAAAGACATCGTTTTCATCGTCTTCTTCTTCTTTGCGTTGTTGTTGTTGTTGTTCTCCGCTTTGAAAAGATGACAAAAACGCGTAACAAAAATGGCGCTTTTACCGCGCTTAAATCATCAACAGAATCATCGAAAGAAGACTCGAAATAAGAGACTTCTTCCGAGTAAAATAGTCGTCTGTTTGACCTCTGTATTTATTCTCGTCGTTTTCTCGTCGTCTGAATCGTTCACGTCGTTAAAGCGCGAGCGCTTCAAAGTGTTCTCGATTTCCCGGAACGACGTGAAAGCGCTCGCAGGATTCGGAAAAGGACGCGCGTTTACGAGACAAAAGGACGAAGAAACAAACGAAAGAGGACAAAAAAGAACGTTCGACGATGCGTCTCTCGAAAACCACGAGTACGAGCGAAAAGGAGTGGGCGTTATAGAAGAACGTTTGAAGTTTACCGACGATGACGACGACGAAGAGGACAACGACGAAGCAGACAAAGAAGAAAATACGCGAAGAAGCAAACAAAGACAAGGAAAAGAGAACATCGAGGAGAACGCTGCCAGTAATGCTGCTACTTTGAGTACTACGAGTACCGCGAACGAAAACGAAGAGAATGCCAACAACAAAGAAAAAATGTCACCACGGAAAATCGCGTTCCTCTCCATGCCGAAACAATTGTCGAAGAAACATTTATCCGCGAAAAGTCAAGCGCCGCAGACGCTTTCGGAAGCGCGAGTAAAACTGAACGAAGGATTGAGACACGTGAAGAACGAACAGAAGATGAGGAGAGAAATTACGAGGTCGATAAAGCAACACACGACGGTGGCGAAAAGAACCGCGAAGTTTGTTGGTCAGAAGAGTAGTAGTGATAGTAGTAGCGGTGGGAGTAGTAGTAGCGAGAGTAACAGCGAGAGCGAGGAGCGAAGAAACGAGGAATCAAACGAAAACGACGAAGGAGGCGAAAGGGGAGGTGAACAACAACACGCAACAACAGATGATCCGCAAAAGATGACCGAGATCGATCGCTTAGCGTGGGAAGTCAACACCAAAGAGCTCACGAAGAGCAAATTCCCGTGGGCGGACCCGTTCGTTGTTTTGTGCGAACGATACTCGCGTTTTTTGCGCAACGGCGTTCGATACAAAACCGTCCCGTGGGCGAACTTGGTGGAAGATATCAACGCGAAATACGAAGCGGACGGGCAGACGATCACATCGAACACGGAGATGCTCATGGTGACGTTCGCTATCGAACGGTTGAAAGAAATACACGACGAAGAATCGAGAGTGAGAACAAAGTTGGAAGAGATTGAGAGAAAGTTAATCGCCTCGGCGCGAGAGAGTTCGAGTAAAGCGTTGGAGAGACTTAAAGCCGATAGCGGGATGGCGGATGTAGACGACGACGACGACGGTAAAGAGAATGAAGGAGATAAAGGTGCGAAAGACCCGGCGTTATCGACTTTCAGGGGCGGGCGTCCCAACGGACGAAACAACAAGCAGTACTTAGTCGACGAGCGCGAGTTCAACGAAGAGTTTATTCCTAAAGTTCGCAAATTGGCCAAAGCGTTGCTCAAAGACGTTCAGTGGGTGCACGACGAAGACAGCGAGGAGTATAAAAACATGTACGCGACGTACGATAACTTTCACAAAAGTCACTCCTCGGGAGAGCGCATCGACGAAAAAGATATTCAAGTACCGAAAGGCGTCTCTCTCGGTGAATTCGAAAAACGATTTTTACCGGAAAACGGCCAAGCGTACCCGAGCGGGAAGAAGAAACCGTCGTGCGCGTTGGTTGGCAACTCGCGCGCGTTGTTAGCCAACGACCGTCTCGGCGAACAAATCGACGACCACGACGTCGTCATGCGCTTAAATCAAGCGCCGTCGAAACGGTTCGAGAAATACGTGGGGCATAAAACCACGCATCGTTTGTTAAACGCCAAATGGACGCAAGCGTATAAATCGAATCCGTATTTACAGACGGAGCCGAACGTGACGTTTGTGATTACGAGGACGGATTGGTTGACGTATTTAAGAGCGGCAAAGGTGATGGCGAATTTGAAACCAAACTATTTTCCGAAAAATGCCGCCTCTTCTGCGTCGTTCTCGTCGTTGGAAGAGGAGGACAACGGGGCGAGTAGTAATAACAACAACAACGCAATTGGTGGAGACACCACCGCGATGGACGAGTTCGGTGACATCGTAGAGAATTCGAAAATGCCTTCCGACGAACAAGACGTCGACATCGCCGAACGCGTCAAACAAGGCATGCCGACCTTACGCTTACTCTCTCGTTCCGCCGTCGACGGCGCCGGCGATGTTTTGAGAGCGTTGAAACAAAACTTGGAAATCGTTCGCGGCAAAGCGTATAAAGGGAAAGCGTCGCCGTCGAGCGGTTTCCTCGGGTTTCACTTGTTGCGTCAATTTTGCGACACCTTGGACGTGTACGGCGTCGGAGATGACATCGCGTTTACCGGCGCGGCGTGGCATTACTTTGAAACGCAACACTTCCAATCTTCTAGAGAATTCGGCGCCGTGCCGCACCATTCGTTTACGTTAGAATCGGACGTGATGCAACTGTTAGACGCGACGGAACAAATTCGACATCAAAGAGTGCACGTGGATAAAGAGACGATGCAAAGGTTGGAGTTTATGAAAGGCGCGCCGATACGAGAAATCAGAGCGCCGCAGAATCTAGGACGGATTGCAAACACGCAAGCGAAGAGAGAGCAGAATAAAAAGGCGGCTGCCTCATCGGAAAGACCCTCTTCTTCTTTCGGTGGCAGTGGCGGCTTGTCTCACGCGGAATCGTCCATGATGAAACGAGGCTACGGGAGCGCAAAGAAAAGAAGCGGCGGAAGTAAAGCGGCGGCGAGTAAAAAAGAGTCGTCGTTTACGTCGTCGAAATTGGATTCGGATTCGGAATCGGCGGATCCGCTTTCTGGTTTAGTTTAGAGTATAGATATATGTATAGATCATGTTCTTCTAGAAGCGCTACTAGTAAGATGCTACGCTCTATTATTATTAATTCGTCTTCTTCTTCTGTGCCTGTTTTGACTTCATCCTCGCTAAAACGTTGATGCACATGTGTATTAATTCCATGTGCCAACCCATCAACACGTACGCTAAGAACGCGTGCACTCGCATGATTTCGTCTTTCAAAATGAAATTGAACAAACCAGTCGTGATATTCGCGAAGAGAAAGACGAGCATTGGAGACGCGTTGGCTCTTTGCAAGATGGACGGAACGGTATGGTATTGTTCGTGTATGAACGCCATGACAACCATCGCGGAGACGTTGTACGTGCTCATCCATAAAATATACCCAAAATTGCACAGACGTCGAGACGGTTTGATGATTTTGAGAACATCGATTGAGGTGTACGACGCTATCCAAAGCATAAGCGCGAGCCACACCGCGCGACGCAAATCGCCCTCGCTCTTTTTCGTGTGCACGTATTCGCCAAAAAACCGTCCGAAAAAGTGTAACGACGTCATTCCAACGCACGAAAACGCACCCTCTCGGTTTAGCGTAACGAATGAGACGACGTCCGTATATTTCGTTGGAAACGCGCCTCGCTCTTTCGTCGGTAAAAGCAACCACGATTCGAGTTTCATCGTCGTATTTTTCGCGTCGTATACCACGTTCCTTCCGAGCAACAGTTCGACGAGAATCGCGATGCTCGACGCGACGATAAAAGTATTCCGCATTCGATATTTACCAGTAATAAAACGACCACACGCACAAACAATCGCCGTCGATAGGATATCAATCACCGCCAAACTGAAGAAAAAATTCCACATCGGTCCGTATTCCTCCTCGACGAGCTGATAGCCGCTTCTTTTCACGGAAACGTACCTCGCAAACCCGAGAATGAATGAAATCGACGCTCGTTTCATCATTCGCAGAAATACTTCTCCACTAGAAGAAGCTCCTTCTTCACCTCTACTACCATTACTACTACTACTATTAATACTACTTCTACTATTACCTCTTCTATTAACGCTTCTCTCGCTTCGCCGCCACTTCACGCAACTCGCGCTCGCCACAAACGACCCCGCGCCGACGTCCATCAACGAAACGCCGTAGTCTTTCGTCTTCCCTAACCTCCTGGGCATTTGCGAGAAATCGATGGCTAATATCGCCGAGCACGCGGATAAGAGCATCGCCGAGCGGTACAGGTTTAACCACGCCGTCGTAGAATTTGTATTCGTATTCGTATTCGTATCTTTCTTTATTATAGAAGAAGAAAAACCAATCCGTCGAAGGCACAAAATCGCTCCCAACGCACCGCTCAACTTTGGATGAAAAACGCATAAAATCGTCGGGAATAACACGTGCAGAAAATCTCTCCACCGATTTTGCAGCGAGAGTAGTTTATCAAAGTCTTTGTCGTCTTCGTCAAAGTCTTTAATTTCTCGACGACATCGAACGCCGACTGATTCTAACACGAACAACGTCAAGAAAAAAATCTCAAACGCGTTTCCATCTTCTTCACGACCGAAAGCGCGATTGGTTTCAGATTTCAATCTGCCGTCGTACCGAAAGAATCCTCCTATTCCTCCTCCTTCTCTTCCCAAAGTCATTTTCCGCTCGTGAATAAAAAACGCGTTTATTGGAAAGCGAGAGAAGAGAGCACTTCTTAATTTGCGTATTATATAAAACAAGTGTGGACTAATAAAACTGTGGAATAAAAAACCGTTCATCAAGAAGCACCAGAAGGGACAACTCGAGAAAGAAAAAGAGTACGAAGGACGCACTCGCGAGTACGAAGGAACAACTCGCGATATTTTTTGTTAAGTGCTTATGTCGTACTCGAAAGTAGAAAAGAGTACGACGAAGCACTTACACCCTAAATAGTCACATTTTTTTTGTGTGCAACCACAGAGAAAGAATTCGTTCGCTCATTAAAAACCTCCCTTTCGTTCTTCTTTCGTGCTCGCCTCAAAAGGAAGAGATTATGTTTTGATGCGCACGGGAAGAGCGGTGTACTAATTTATACAAAGAAGAGATCTGAGGACAGCAGCACACGTAAGCTTTACTTCTTCATCATAATGAGGCTGAAGAGCGGGAGATCGCCGAGAGAGTCGGAGACGAACAGCGATATGAATCGAGACGAGGACATCACGAATGCGTCTCGTGGAAAAACCTCAACCACATTTACGACTCACGAGAAGAAGGAAGGCACTGTTGAGGATGGTTCAGAACAACACCCTCAGTTCGCGGTCACTCTGTTAGAAAAACATCAAGAGCAACAACAACAACAACAACAACAAAATGATTTAACAAGTCCTCCTCCAACGAAAGGACAAGACGAGAAACCGAATGAAATGTCGCGAGCGAGAAGGAAAAAAAACGAAGCCATTGCAGTTGTTTCGGAACTGTACAGGTTACACGAAGTCGGCAAGAAAACAAACTTTCGAGTGACGCAAGAGGGGTTATACCAAACGATGGTGGAACTCGTCAATAACATCTCCGCGAGAGTGGAGAAGAGCAACATGGTACAAATGTGGGTCCCGAGGATTGCCGGGAAAAGCGTGGTGATGACGACGCACGGCGAGCTGTGCAAGATATCGGCGAAGAAGAAGACGCACGACTCGGTGTTGGCGAAGAAGTTTACCGAAAACACGACGGCGTTTTTTTTCAACTGCGAAGTGACCAACGGAGAAGGGATGTTAGGTCTGCCGGGGAGGTGTTACGTTTTGAGTCGACCGGAGTTTACGCCGTCGGTGACGTCGTATCGACCGATGGAGTACGTGAGAGTGGCGTGCGCGTACGAGTGTCGGATACACACGACGATGTGTTTGCCGGTCTTTTTAAGCGAAGAGGCGATGAAGAGCGAACGGCCGTTTACTATTTTAGAGGTGGCGTTGTGTCACATGACGGAATCCATAGGGGAGCTCTACGCCGCAACCGCGCACGAGTTTATGAAACTCGGGCTGTTTACCACCGGACACGACCGCGTCGGGCCGGAGAGGTACATGAGAAAGTTCATCGAGTCGACGGTGGAGACGTTAGCGCCCGGGCACGCGAACGCGTTGGAGTTGATGTGCGAGACGTTAAACGTTCCGTTCGCGCAATTTTGGATCGAATCGAACGGGCTCATAGTCACCGCCGGGTGTCCGTATTTCGTGAAGGAAAAAGAGTGTCGGAGTTACCGGGACATGTCGTCGCAAATATCGCTGATGATTGGCCAAGGACCGGTTGGACAGGCGCACTCGAAAGAGACCTTAATTTGGGTGGACGACGTTCAAAAAGCATCCCAGATCGAGTGGCCGTTGCATCACACGTCTATTTTACTCGGTTTGAGAGGTTTGTGCGCGTGTAAGATGCGAATCGATTGCGTCTTACCGGACGGGACGAAGAAAAAAACAGACGCGATTCTTGAAATTTTGTTAAATCCGAAACTCCAAACGTCCGCGGAGCAAATACAAACGGTGGAGGAGGTGTGGAGTTATCTGCAAAGGGGCGTGAGAGTGGATAACACGAAGAATGCGCCAGATGGTGCGAGCGCGCCCGCGGTGCCTGACTCGCCGTTAGCGGCTACGGCTGGCGTGCGAGGAAACGACGAACAACCGGCGTCGATGTTGATGGAATTGCCGGATTTAACAGGAAAGAACAACAACACAGATACGACCAGAGAAGGGAAGAACAACGACGATAAAACAGGAAAAGGAAAAGGAGCGGCGCCGATGACGACGTTACAAGCCGTCGAGCACATTTCTATGGTGAACAAAGGCCCAGACGAGAAGAACAAAACATCGGCGCCGTGGGGGATCACTCTAGAGTTACTCCAAACGCAATTTTCTAAGCATTTAAAAGACGCCGCGACAGATTTAGGAGTCGGGAGTACCACTTTAAAACGAATTTGTCGTCAATACGGCATCGGGCGTTGGCCTCGACGATCGTTGAAATCGAAACAGTATAAAGCGATGAAAGAAGCCGCGAAGCAGCAAAGCTCGCAAAACAAACTGAGGAAAGCGAGGAGTAGCGGCGGACACAGTTCGGGTGGTTCTCCTCGCGACGGGGGGTCCTCGTTTAAATCGTCCGGTGGTGACAGCGATGCTGTCGCTGGTGAATCCGTTCACGGTCCAGGCGGTCGCATGAGTGGAGGAGGCTCGTTGTCGAACTTGGCGAAAACCGGCGACGGTAGTCCGTTGGGCGACGGGTTATTTACCATGGGAAGTACGGGAGGTGCGCCAATCAGAGGAAAAGAAGGCTCCGGAGGAGTGGGTGCGTTACTTGGTAGCGGAGAAGAAGGTCGTTCGCACGGTGGATTTCAGGCTTTTCGCGGCATAGCGACGCAAGGCCAATTCGATTGGGGCGACGAGGAAGAACGAGAGCGAGGCACATCCTGGCACGCCGGAAGCGGATTCGTCTCTCACGGTCGCTTGAAAAACGCAAAAGGTCAAATCGTCGCCTCGGGTTCGCAACACGGCGGTCACACCGCGTCGCAGTTTTTCGGAGCGCAACAACACCAACAACCGCATCAGAGTATGCCCATCGCGCCCGCCATGCAACAAGGAGATTTCGGACCGGCGGCGGAAAAAGCAAAAACGAAAACACTGAATAAAAAATACAAGAAAGACGTTGCCGTTGGAACAAAAGCAGGCGCCGGAAAAGCTGCCGTGCCGTTTTCTTTCGACGATCATTTTTACGAAACCGTTCACGGCGCGCACAACTTTTCGCAACAATTGTATCCACATCAATACAACAACAACGACGATAGCGTCCACGGTTCGACGTATTCCGAATCCGCACACGGCGGTTCGCATTACAACGGAGGGTCTATGCACGGAAACCCGGGCGGGGACCATTCCGTGCACGGCACGACGGCTTTGGCGGGTATATTGAACAACACTCTCGGGGGTGGTTTTGACGACGATTTGTTCATCGCCAACGATACGATGGAAGAGGCGGACGCGGACATGATGGCGATTTTACTCAACGAAGGCGAGAAAGTCGAGGAAGTGCCGCAACTCGTTGTGAAGTTTCGAGTTGGTGCAGATACCATTCGGTTTCGCTTGTTGCACAAATGGTCCGTACAAATGCTTCTCGATCGGATTCGAAAGCTCATCGTCTTCCCTGATTCGGCGAAATTGAAATACATGGACGACGAAGACGACATGTGCATTTTACAAAGCGAACACGACTTGGACGAGTGCATCAAGTTTACCGAGCATCGCAAGAAGGAGAGTGGAAACAGCGGGAACAATAAAAGTGCCACGAACGACCCAGTTGTCATCGGTGAGAGCAACGCTCAGAACAACGCTCGGCAGCAGCAGCAACAGCAACAACAACAGAAGCAAGAGTTATTAGCGACAGGTTTCGCCCCGAACAAACCAAACGGAGGTGAAATTACCATCTTTATCTGTTTAGCGGATGGCTCCATGCCCTCATTAAACGCCTACGAGTTGATCAAGCAAGACATTCACTCGATACCTCCGTCGTTATCTGCCTCGGTGAACGCGCGAAGAGACCAACTCACGATCAACGTCAAAGTCACGCACGACAACGACACGTGCCGATTTTTGTTGGAACCGAAAATGAATCACGTGACTTTGATGGAACACGTCTTGAAACTTTTCGGGATACAAAAAGAGTCGTCGTCGTCGTCGCATTATCACCGATTGACGTATTTGGACGACAGCGAAGAGTGGATCACGTTGGCTGGTGATTTAGACTTGGACGAGTGCAGAGCTTTGTGCGGTTGCTCTCCGAGTTTGCGCATGAAGCTGTTGGATCGTTGACAACAATTATTTGCAACATAAAATATACATATTTATATACATCGAACATTTCTTTCTTCCGAACAGGAAAGAGAGAGAGAATGAGAGAGAGAGAGCAATGATGAAGTTTAAGATGTACATATATTAGATTTGAAAAAGAAGTCACGAGCGAGCCGTTGACTTCTTACTCTCTCCATTTGTAATAACACCTTGATAGAATTCCATAAAAAATAATAATAAATTGTGCTTCAATCACACGATTGATGGGGCAAAACGTGTTGCTATTACACGCTTCTTCTTTCTTCTTTCTTCCGATGATGATGATGATGATGAAAATGATGATTTCGCGACGCCGAAACACCTTCAAAATCACTTATTCAATTTCACGTCTTGAAATTGTTTTTCCAGCTTTTCCTTTTCAATCTCCGCCAGCCGTTTCCTCCCAGCCTCGGTTTTCTTCAGTTCGTGCACCGTCTTCTCTTTCTCCGCGCCTTTCACCGCCACGCCTTTCGTCGTCCCTCCGTGAATGGCGTGTAAATCCGACCACTCTTCCGGTTTAAACGGCATTTTCGGATGTTTCGAGTCCCAGTGCAACTCTCCGCTTTTTATCGAAGGCGCAGCCATGCCACAGATTGGACATTTAAACTTCGCGTGTCCAGCCGCGCCGCCTTTCCGATCTGCTAACCCAGCTTTCCCTCCGCCTTTGTTCGTCAACGCCGCGTCTTGCTTTTGCTTCAACTCTTTCGCCGTGTGCTTTTTCGGCTTTGCTTTTCCCGCCATGATTTGATGTCTCTGATTGAGATGATGATGATGGAACTTTACGTCCGACGATGATTTTTTAAATCTTCTTTACTCGCGTAAAATTCCTCCACACTCTCTCTCCAGCTCTCTCTGACTCTCTCTCTCTCTCTGACTCTCTCTCCTAAACTGCATATAATACCTTTATGGTAGTATAATGGTAGTACTCACAGTCACAACAACACAAACTTTACCAAAGCACCGACCCAAAACCAAAGAGAAAAAATGAGGAAAGTTCAACACTTGTGTTTTGCTTCTGTTTCGTCAAAAATCAAGGAAGTCTGCTGAAGTCCCAGAGAAAATTTTGGTTGTTTTTTGCTCCTTGAAAATCCTAAAAAAGCTTCACTCACAACAACGCGCATAAAATAAATACGAACAGTATGGCTGAACTCGCCACGCAAGAGGTGAAACTCTTCGGTAAATGGTCGTTCGACGACGTCGAGGTACGTTTTAGCGAAATTCGTGCGCATCTTTGTTCTCGCGTGAGGGGGAAAGTGCGAGATTTCCGATACTTTTTCCTCTCTCGAATGTAGGCGAGATGTAGAGAGAGGGATGAGCTTTTTTTGTGCGCCCAATTTTTCACGATGAGGCGAAGGAAAATCAGCGCGCATATCGATGAGTATGAAAACGATGCGAAGTAAAACGGGAACAGTTCAGATTCGCATCGCGCGGTGATACTCTCTCTGCATCAAAACGAAACGTCGAATCGTTTGCTTTTGTTCAGGTCTTTTGTCCTCGCGTCTTTGCGCAAAATTCATCGCGCAAGACCCTCGTCTTTTCCGGTAGCCCTGGGAGTTATTTTCAGAGTGGTTTCCTCCCGTGTACTCACTTTTCGCGTCTTCTTTAAACTCTCGAACTTCTTTCTTCAAATAAACAACAGATCAACGACATCTCTTTAGAAGATTACATCGCGGTGAAACCAAAATATGCCACCTTCGTCCCGCACTCTGCCGGTCGATACGCGGCGAAACGATTTCGAAAAGCCCAGTGCCCGATTGTGGAACGCATCGTGAACTCGCTGATGATGCACGGACGCAACAACGGTAAGAAATTAATGGCGGCGAGAATTGTCAGACACGCGATGGATATCATCTTCTTATTAACGGACCAAAATCCATTACAAGTGGTTGTCGATGCCATCATCAACGCTGGACCGAGAGAAGACGCCACGCGCGTCGGCTCCGCCGGCGTCGTTCGAAGACAAGCGGTGGACATCTCCCCGTTGAGAAGAGTCAACGACGCCATTTACTTGTTGACGACGGGCGCGAGAGAAGCCGCGTTCAGAAACGTCAAGACGATGGCGGAATGCTTAGCGGATGAATTGGTGAACGCCGCGAAAGGGAGCTCGAACTCGTACGCGATTAAGAAGAAGGACGAGTTGGAAAGAGTCGCCAAGGCCAACAGATAATACTTTTTACACGCTATATATTCGCTTGTCGTCGCGCAAAAAGCCAAAGAGACTCTTGTTGAAAGAGAGAATAAGAGAGAGAGAGAATTTGAGGAGATGCATCGAGAAAAGCGATATGTAAAGTATTATACATGTGTCTATATAAATATACTGGAGGGGGGTGTCAACAAATAGCAGAGAGAGAGAGAGTGAATAAGTGAGTTTTAATACAATTAAGTAAACTAGGAATCAAGATGAAAAACGTGTCTGAAAATCTCTTCATTTCTTCACCCTTTTGGCGCACAAACAACACACTCTATATATATAAAATACTACTAATAATGTCGGACGACGAAGCGGTGGATGCGGTGCATCGTTTACCGCACGAAATGTACGAGCGATTAGGGTCCGTTACTGGTGGTGGATTACGTTTTAACATCGTTTCGGATGCGCACAAAAACACCTCGTCGTCGTCATCCGGCGGCGACGATATAAACCCAGTCGTGGAAACGTCCGTCCAACCGCGCGCGAATCAAATCTCTTCCTCGACGACGAACAGCAGCGAAGAGTACCAGTGCATAGAGTACACTCGAGACGGTTCTTTGTTCGCATCGATCGTCACTTCATCATCATCAGCGATGTGTGAGAACGACGAGGACGAAAGTGGTGGTCAGAATACGAGTAAAACGAATAAAACGAATAAAACGAGTAAAACGAACGTCGTACTTTTCGACGGCGAAACGAACGCGGAAGTCACGAGAATATCCGAACAATTCGTCCAAGGCGCGAGTTGCGTCGCGTTTTCAAACACCGGGAAGTTTCTCTCGATATATCGCAAAGGCGCGAACCACGCCGGAGGGACCAAGGAGAAGAACTTATCCGTCTGGGAAATACCGAGTAAAGAGAACGACGAACCGAAGAAAGTGTTCGAGTGTTTCCAGAAGACGTTCGTGAAGCAAGAGTGGCCGTATTTGCAGTTTTCGAAGGACGATAAAGTGTGCGCGAGGTGCGTGACGAACGAGATTCAGTTTTACGACGCGGAGAAGTTCGAGGAGGAAAAGGAGGAGGAGGAGACGAGTAGTCTCGCGCGGTATCGGATTCCAGGGGTCGCGTTGGCGAGGTTGAGCATGAGCGAGACGAAACCGACGGTTGGGGTGTTCGTGCCGGAAAGTAAAGGAATACCCGGGTCGGTGAGGATTTACGAGGTGCCGGACGTGAAGAAGGAGAAGGGCGTGAGCGAACCGAACGCGGTGGCGAGAAAATCGTTTTTTAGAATTTCCGAGGTGGATTTGAAGTGGTCGCCGGACGGGTCGGCGTTGTTAGTGTGCGGGTATTGCGAAGTGGACGCGTCGAACAAAAACTATTACGGCGAATCCTCGCTGCACTTTTTAAAAGCGGACAGAAGTTTGGATTGTAAAGTGGACCTGAGCAAGGAAGGACCCGTGCACGACGCGCAGTGGTCGCCGACGAGCGAGAATTTCGCGGTGTGTTACGGGTTTATGCCGGCAAAATGTACCATTTTTGACGCGAAGAAGTGCGTGGCGACGTACGAGCTAGGCGCGGGGCCGCACAATACCATTCGGTGGAACCCGTTCGGCAGATTTATCATGCTCGCCGGGTTCGGCAATCTTCCCGGCGACGTGAAATTTTATCATCGCTTGTTCGACGGGAAGTTTAAGCTGATGGGAAGCTGTCGAGCGGCGTGTTCGGTAACCGCGGAGTGGTCGCCGTGCGGCAGAAGGTTGTTAACGTCCACGGTTGCGCCGAGATTGAACGTAGATAACGGATTTAAAATTTGGCGGTACAACGGCGAGTTATTGGCGCACGTAGAGAGAGAAAAATTGTACGAAGCCGCGTGGCGGCCGAGGAAAGAAGGCGCGTACCCGAGTTTAGGAATTTCAAAAAACAGTAAACGCGTCGAAGGTGGATCCGCGAGCGGTTCGGTGAATGCCATTCCGGAGAAACCCGCCGCGTTTGTCCCGCCGCATTTACGAAACAAAAGTGGCGGTTCGTCGACGTCTGGAATGGGAAGCCGATCAAACTCTGGAGGCAATTTTTCCTTAGCCACGGTTTCCGCGGAGGAAGCGAGAGCGGGGAAAGTGAAAGCGGCGGTAGATAACATAGCTAAGAAACAACAACAGTCTCAACAAAAACGAGTCATTCCGGGTGCCGAGCCGGTGGTGAATGAAACGGCCGCGCAAAAGAAGAACAGGAAGAAAGCCGAGGCGCGCCGCGCGAAAAAGTTAGCCGAGGAAATGGAGGCGAAGAATAAGGTGTAAAATTTTATATCATCATTTTAGAATATCTCGCGTATATCTTTATTCCTTTCTTCTAATTGTATGTATGCAGTAGTCTCTCTTTTTCTTTCTCTTTCTCTTTCTCTTTCTCTTTCTCTTTCTCTTCTTCTTCTTCTTCGCTTCAAGATAGTTCAAGTCGCGCGTTCTCTTTTTCCGCTACTTTTACGTTCTGGTTTCTAAAATTCATTGTTATTCTGATTTACACGCGCTTTTCTCTTTCCTTCTTTCTTTCTCTCCAAATCAATCTTCATCTCAAACGCACGAAAGTGATTTACGCCAAGTACCTGAACTTCATTTTATCGTCCGGATCTCTTTCGATGTACTCTTGATCGATGGCTTTTTCAATCATTTTCTTCACTTTCTTCACTTCGGGCAAGAACAATTTCTTCAACGAGTTGACCACTTCCAGCTGTATATCTCCGTGTTTCATCGTCTTTCTCGACTTCATCACGCGGACAACCGCGGCTAAAATCGTTTGGTCTCTGTCTTGGTCGACGATTTCGTTCACTTTTTTACGATCGACTTTACTCATTTTCGGAATTTTAATTTTTCTCGCCTTGTCCGTGAAGTCGTCGTTAAAAGTGATGACGTCCAAAGCGTTGATGGTGCGTTTCTTTTCGTCCGGGTTCGCCGGCTGGTGCTTTAAAAGCTTAAACTTGGAGAACATAATTGCCGGGAGTTCCTCGCGTAAATCATCAATCCCGACGCCCATTTTCTCGCAAATTTCCTCCACTTTCAACGAATCAAACTCTCGAAAGAGCAACAAGATGGACGCTTGCAACGTCGAACAGGAAATTTCGATTGGCTTTTGCGCGAACTTGATGTTCAACGTGACGCCCGAACCGGCGCCGAAAATCCACGTCAACTTCCTAGATGCGTACGTGTTCTCGTAAAACTCTTCGTACTTTTTCACGCACTCCGTCAACTCTTCCGGTAACGTCATCGCCATCACCGTGTACGTCGGCCAAGACCCGTCTGCTAAGATGGTGACATTCATGTCCGTTTTCGGCATCGACTCGTTGTTCTTCGCGCTTTTTTCTTTCAACCACTCCACGTATTTCGGGTTGTTTTCTTTCGCCATTTGAATATCGCTCACCATGGATTCCATCTTCATCGTAAACTGCGCGCCGTTGCATTGTTTCAGTTTCGATAAGAGAGATCTTTCCAAATCTTCGCTCGCCGATTGATCTTGCAACAAACGCGTGGCGAGTTTTTGTTTGGCGATTTCGGCGAACAAGTCCTTGTCCGAGATGTACGCGAGAAGCTTGACGATTTTCTCCAAGTGATCTTCGATGACTTCGTCCGTTAACTTTTCTTTCCCACCTTTCTTCAAAACCGAATGGCAAAAGTTCGCGAGTAACTCCGCGATGGTCACTTCGCCGATGCTCTTGTTGCAGAAGCGTTCAAACGCGTCTTTGAACGCGCGTTGGAAAACCACGTCATCGTTGAAACACTCGGAAACGAACGCGATGTACTTGTCGTGACACTTGATGATGTCTTGAACGAACGACTGTTCGACCGTAGACGGCAACGCTTGTTGCTTTCCGCTTACCGTGCCTTCCTCGTTGATGCTTTGCGTCGCCATCTCGACGAGTTCCAAGCCTCGCTCCGTGACGTGATCTTTGAACGCCTTGGCGATCGGATCGACGCCGTTTGGAATGCGCGTGAACAAGCGAAACAATCTCGCCAAATCCTCTTTTCGGTCGTTGTTTAACAACCACGAAACGCCGCTGCCTTCCTTCTCCAGAAGCTTCGTTTCGTGTTCGGCTAAAATTTCGTGCTCGATTTTCGACATGAGTTTCGGCTCCGTCGACGGGTGCAAATAATGCTGCACTCGATCTTTTTCCATGTCCAAACACCCTTCCGCTAAAACCAAATAGTTCGGGCACGACTCTTCTTCTATCCAAACTGCGGCTTGTCTCTTGTAATGCGCCGCGGTGACGTTTAACATCGGCGTCTCAAAATCCAACTCGTACGCTTGCAACGGCTCGCTATTCGGATCCGAACCCATTTGGACGAAAATAGACACGATGGATTTCACCAACGCGCGGTCGATTTGTTCGCCTTCTCTCTCCTTATCGATCAACGTCAACGTCGCGTCTTTCATCGTCCCGGCTAACGTTTTGTACACTCTGTCCCGAAAGCACGTCATCCCGACGTCTTTTAAACTCGCGTACGAGTGTCTGGCGATGTAATACCGATCCAAATAGTTGAAGAAGCGCGACATCCATCGAACCATGATGTCGTGATTTTTCCACCTCAAGTCCAACTCTCTCAGTAAAAACTCCCCGGACCTCGATTTCAGCGCCGGTATGCACACGCTGTCGATGTACTCCTCGAACACTTCCTTGTATTTTTTATACAGCGCTTCCGAGTAGTCGTGCGGCGGTTTTTGCGTGCACATGTCGTAACACGTCGTGTAATGAATCATAAACTCTTGCGCGTTGATTTCTTCAGCCACATTCCCGTTGTTCTCTCCGTTGTTCTCGTTGTTCTTCGAGGAAGGGTTGTCTAACAAGTTTTTCAGCTTTTGGATGCCGGTCTGTTGTTTAGAGAGAGAGAGAGAGAGAGAGAGAGAAGTGAGTAAACGTGTCAAACACATTTCAAAATCCGTTCCGAGAGAAGAGAGATCTCCGTTTCCGATCTCATTTTGTTGTTGTTGTTGTTGCATCTTCTTCGTAAACACACAGACACACAAAAGAAAGAAAAAAGAAGAGAGAGAGAGACAAACGAACGAACGAACGCGGTATAAAAAAAGAGTAGTAAAAAGTAGGACGCGTACCTGTATTTTCTCCCACCCGGTCTTCAGATGGACCACTTCCTTGTTCGCGAGAGGCATTTGATTTTTCTTCTTTTCTTCTTCTTCTGTTTTTTCTCTGAAGAATTTTTAAAAAAGCTGCTTTGTTTTTTTTTCAGTTTTTTTTCAGTTTTTTTCTCTCTTTTCTCTCTCTCACTCGAGTCTTCTTTCGTTCGTGTGAGGAACTTTTTTGTTGTTCTTCGTGTCTGTGCTTTTTTTTTCATCAGAGACAGAGAGAGAGAGAGAGAGAGAAAAGAGGTGAAATTTCTCTCTCTTTTTCTCTCTCTTCAAGAAACATTTTTTTTTAAGAGCAAAAATCAGACACAACAACAACAACAACAACAACAACAGTTATAAAATATTTATATCGTCATTTAGTAGCACACACACTTCATTCATATCATCGTTTATTAAACGACAAAAGAAGATAAAAGAAAGAAGAAGAAAAAGGAGGAGGAGCGCATAAAACAGAGAGAGGCGTTGTTTCTTTCCCTCTGATTCTTCTTCTTCTTCTTCTTCTTCTTCTTCGTCCAACGACTTGAACGCTTCGCGCGCGCTTCGTTTGAGAGAGACGAATTCGAGTAAAAAATTACGCCACGCTCCTTTTACGAGACGAAGAGACCGACGAAGATGACGACGACTTTGAAAGGTTTTGATCGTCCTCATCCTCCTCTGCGAGAAGAAGATGATGAAGAAGAATGTGAACAAGTTCACGCGAGTCGTGCGGTGTTAGGCATGACAGAGGAAGAGCCGACGATTCAAACGACGACGCGAAACGAATTCCTTTCAGAAGAAGGAAAAGAAGAAAAAAGAGATATTTTTCTCGAAAATACAACCGAAGAAGCGACGAGTACTCCTCCAAAGAAGAAGAACAAGGAAGAAGTTAATGAAGTTAAAGAAGAAGAGCACAGAACACATGTAAATCCGATTCTTCTTCTTCGCGATGATGATTGCTTAGACGCGCCGGACGCGATTGCATCATCGCCAGAGACAGAGACGAAGACGCGAGGCGGAGTCGCCGAAACCAAGCCGGCGCGGATGGAAACGGAAGAAGAAGAAGAGAAGAAGAAGAAGAACGATGATGATGGGAGTGATGATGCGAGTAAAAAACGGAAATTAGAAGAAATAGAAAACGAGGAAGAAGAAGAAGAAGAAGACGTTCTGATCGAGACGAACCACCGACGCGTTTTCTTGAGCGACGCGGGACCGGAACTGGTTCACCTGAAAGAAAACGACGTCGGGTACGAGTGGCTTTGTGCGGATATCTGGGTCCGAACGAAAGTTTGGCACGCGACGACGACGAACGAGAAGCGAAGAGCGTTGGAATTTCGAAGGTTAGACGAAAAGGGGGAGACGGTGCCGTTTCCGTCGTGCTCGAGGACGGGGGAGTACGAACACGGGACGTCGGCGGCGTCGTTGCGATCGAACAACGCGGTATATCGATTCATCGAGAGGAATAAAGAGGCGTACGAGAAAGGCAGAATGGTCGGACAGATAGTCAAGCGAAGGATTGCGAAAAAAAGCGACGGTGAGCACGAACGAGGAGTCGCTTTCGCGGATCCGAAAGATTTAGAAGAGATGGAGAGAAAAGGGAAGAAGAAGAAGATGATGATGAAAGAGAAGGAACCGGCGGCGGCGAAAACCGAGAAGCGAACGACAAAGTCGACGACGGCAAAATCAAACGAGAAACATAGCAAAGAAGAGAAGGACGTCGCAAAATCATCGACGCGGTTTAGCATTCGAACAAATCACGCGACGGTTTCCACCGAAGAGGATCCTCCAGACCCGGTGAAGAAAGGAAGCATTCAGCGAGAGTTGACGCACGTGTTCGCGGATATTTGGGGCGTTCGAGTCGGAGCGGAAACCAGGAACGATATCGATTTTCTGCGCTTGGACGCGAACGTCGAGCACATGAACTTTCCAAACTGTAATCGAACGGGCGAATATCGCAAAGGCGAATCGCAATCAAAGCTGAGATCGTATAAGTCGGTACTTTTATTCATCAAGAGGAATTTAAAAGCGTACAGAAACGGCAAGATGTCGCCAAAGTCTGCGCTCATCGCATCGAAGACGGTGACGACGACGACGATAACGAAAAAGAAGACATCAGTCGGCATACAAACGACAGAGATGGACGACGAGAGAGAAGATAAAGATAAAGAGACAAAAGCCCAAAACTCGCCGTCTTTGCCACCTCATCTGCCGCCGTGGGAAGGAAGAGAACCGCCGACGGTGACCGTCATCGGCGCCGGCCCAGCTGGTTTGAGCGCGGCGAAACTGCTTCAAAACCACGGATTAAAAGTTGTCGTTTTAGAATCGCGCGATCGCGCGGGAGGGAGATGCTGGTCCTACGACATGAAAGCGCTTCCTGAACACGATTTACCCGCAATCACGGTCGATCTTGGCGCGGCGTACGTTCACGGGTGTCACACGTTCAACGTGCTGTACGTCATCGCGCAAGAGAATAAGATCAAGCTCGATCAATCGAGCGGCGGATACAGCGCCGGTTGGGGCGAATACGCGCCGTGGTACGACATCACAAAAGGTGGACGCATTAAAGAACGCGATGTGAAAAACGCGTTTCGTATCGTTCGAAAAGTCGAGGAGTGTATGTTCTCAGAAGCGCGCGAAGACGCGATCAAGTCTGTTCAAGCCGCGGACGAATGGGAACGAGAGAAGAAACAAAGACGAAGTAACGGTTTATACGGCGTAAACGGCGAGCGGGCTGCAAAAAACATGAGCACGGAGACGCTTCTTTTCGTCGCTCCATCGTCCGCCAAAGAAGAAGAAGAAGAAGAAGATAAAACCAAGGCGACCGACCCTTACTCTTCGCATTCGGAAGATTTGAGATTCGCGTACGGCGAAAGTTTGTACGAAACCAAACGGCAGCATTTTCTCGAGGAGAAATCTTCCGCGCCGCCACCGCCAACCGCGACTGACACGCTCATCCTTTCTAACGAACGCCGCGCGAATGAAATCAAAAACACCGACGAACCGATCGAAGACGCTTTCAAACGAGCGTACGAGTTGTATTTTTCCGATAAAGATATGAAATATCAAATGCCGCGAGAGGACATCATCGAGAGCGTCAAGACGATCAACTGGGGATACGTCGCGCCAACGTCGCAAGTGTCCACGAACATCGTGCGCACATTTTATCGCGAGAGAGTCCAAGCCGAAGAAACGTTAGAGGCGGATAAGAATAAAATCGTCACCAACGTCGAGGCTAAAAACGGTTGGATTTACACGACGACGAGTACGCCTCCTCGAGAAGAAGGAAACGAAAGAGAAAACGACGACGACGACAAAGAAGAAGAAAAAGTAGTAATAGAAGAGAAAGCTCGAGACGCGCCCGAGAAGAAGAATGTGAAGAAGAAGAAGAAGAAAACGCAGAAGAATGTAAAGGAACCGAAAGTAGCGACGAGGAACGTGAAAAACAAAGACAACGGCGGAGAGGACTTGGAGTTTAAAGGATCGCTCGGCGACGGGTTAGTCGTCGGCGGGTATCGCGAGTTGTTGATTAATCGAGCGGCGGAAGGTTTAGACGTTCGTTTCGAAAAGAAAGTTCGAAAGATTCACGAAGTTGCAAATACGGAAGAGAATACGCGGCATTTGTCCACCAGCGACGGTTGTGTCCTCACTGATACCGATGCGAGTGCGAAGAAAGAGAAAGAAGCAGAAGAAGAAGACGTTGGAATGAAAATATATTCGGATGTGGTGCCATCCTCGTTTTCAAACGAGAATGCAAAAGATGTGGGTACGACGACGAAGACCGAGGACGACGACAAAAGTTTACTCTATCGAAAGAAAAAATGCGTCGTCGAAACTGAATCCGGTGAACAGTTTCAAAGCGATTTCGTCGTCTGTACCGTTCCTCTCGGCGTGTTACAACGCGACGTCATTGATTTCCATCCGTCTCTTTCCGCTAAGAAACAAAGAGCCATCCACGCCGTCGGCATGGGCACCGAAAATAAAGTTATATTGCGATTCGCGCAGAAGTTTTGGCCAAATTTTAAATACATACAGTGCAACGACTACCGATATAGGTTTCTAAATTACGAACCGTTTGGGAAGAAGGGCACGATTGTCGCGCATTGCGCGCCGCCGTACGCGCACGAGTACGAAAATCAAACCGACGAAGAGATTGTAAAAACCGTGTGTAAAGTCATGCAAACTATGTTTCGAGTGAAACCAGAGATGATGCCAAAACCAGTCGATTATCTCGTCACGCGATGGCTTCAAGACGAAAACTCATTCGGCGCGTACTCGTACATGAAAGTTGGCGCGACGTACAGCGACGTCCGCGCGTTGTCCGAACCCGAATTTGAAGCTAAAACGTTATTCTTTGCCGGCGAAGGGTGCTCGATATCCGGCGCGCAGTGCGTCCACGGCGCCGTTTTGAGTGGACAAGAGCAAGCGTGCAAAATCCTTCAACTCGGCAACGTCGACATCAATCCAGATTTGGCGTTGGGTAAACGCGTCGGCATCCCCGCCGACGCCACGCGCGAATGGATGCAATGTTCCAAGTGCTCGAAATGGAGAAAACTTCCCGAGCTCGTCTTCCCGGACGAGTTGGAAGAAAAGTGGGAGTGTTCTTATGGAGGCGTTTGGAACGAGAAGTTGGAACGGCTAGGTTGCGATGCCGCGGAAGATGAAGACGATAGCGATAGCGAATAGCTTTTTTAGTTGTACTATTTTTGGAATAAATATGTGTACGCGTTCGAGATGCGCGTGTTTGCTTCTTCGCGCGTGCACTGACGTTCTCTTTTCCTCCTTTTTTTTGTTGTGCTTTTTGACCCCCCCACCTCTTGTTTTTTGTTTTGTTTGTCTGGCGACTTTTAAAATCAAATCAAATCAACACAAAATTAATTTTTCGCCTCTCAATTCTCCACTCCATTAAACGCAAACGCGCGAGAGAGGTACCCGTTCGTCGTTCGATACTACTGGCAGCAAAAAGCTAAAAGCAAGGTGCGTTTCTTCATCGTCGTCTCACTCTTTCGTCGTTTTATTCGATTCACCGCGGGAAGGAGAGAGAAAGAGAGAGAAAGAGAGAGAAAGCGATCGTCGTTTGTGTTCGTTGTTTTTTGTGCGCTCAACTACGATTCTTTCTTTTCCCCGGAAATCTTTCCTCCTTTCTCTTCTTCTTTGTCTTCTTCTTTCGAAGCGCGCGCAGACTGAACGCGATGCGAGAGAGAGAGAGAGAGAGAGAATCATCGATAGCTGATATGAACGATCTTCTCGTTACGAACGAACAGGTTGCTCTTCGGCGCGAAAACGCGAACGTTTTCCTCTTAAAATTTGCGCATATGAGGGTTAGACTTTTAAGTTCTATTGATATAAATATGACGACGACGACGACGACGAGGAGGAAACAAAAACGATCCTCCTCTTCTTCTCTTCATTCTTCTTCATCATCGTCATCGGCACCTTCTTCATCTTCTTCTCCCTCGCGTCGAGCGATGATGACGCTCCTTCTGCTCCTTTTCGGGACTATTTCTGACGTATTCGTCGTTCGCGCGACGTGGCCGATCGTTCGGTACAAAAACGGGACGGTCGGGGTGAAGAACGACGGCGGCACGGTAAAAGTACAGAGTACGGATTTAATCGTCGACGGAAACTTGAGCGTTTCTGGGAGTTTATTCCTACAAGATCGAGATCTCGCGGAGTACGAGGACAGAGTGTCGAGTCTCGAAGCGTCGAAAACACCGACGCCTCCGGTTTGTCAGCCGCCGGGTGGCGATAAGTTACAGTTTGACGGCGAAAAGTGGACGTGCGTGTGCGTTTCTGAATAGTGGAGCGGAGATTCGTGCGAGACGCCACCACCGTGGGTCTGGAAGCAAAGACTTGGTCCGATTGCAGATCGTTCTGACGTTCTTGTTGCTTTCAAAGGTAATTCTTCAGTCATAGCATTTGGATCAGGTAAAATAGAAGCTTTCAATCTTACACAGAATGGTGATTTCGTGATGAAGAGCGACGAGAGCGACATTTTTCCACACACTCTAACTACTAGACGTGACTGGAACCAAGACGCGATTGTGGGTGACTACGCTGTTGTAGGTTCTATCGGTGCACAATTCAATGTCGGAGGTTATATGCGAACAAGGGGCAGCGCTTGTGTTTTGAAAAGAGTTGAGAGCGAATGGAAGAAAGAGAAAGAATTGATAGGGTGCTATAGTAATTATCAGGACCCAGGATGTCGTTATGGTGGAGCCGTCGCACTTGGTATAAAAGATTCACACCGTGAATTTGTAGTGTTAAAGAGCGGACCGTGGAGTGAGAATACCCCTGAAATTCAAACGTTTGTGAGCAGCGGTACCAGCACGACATGGACTACGAAGCAATCGATACTCTTGGAAAACTGGAAGACTGCAAGATTGTGTGTTTATGATACCTGTGGAGAGCTTGAATTGAAATCCATCCGAAATATATTACTGAACGACTTTGCAACAGCCACCAGGTACTTCATGGTAGTTCATGTGAGCCATAATAATATACCAGGGGTCCGGACGAATGCTAATCCCTGGTCGTATAGTCAGGAGCCAAAAGAGGAAATTCGTCTGTACTCAAACGCAGCTCCTGGTGCAGACGCCAGTGAATGGGTTTTTGAGACTTCGTGGTTCATTTATGGAACGTCTGGCTTAAACTTGGCACTAACCTTCTCGGGGCCTGACATTCTTGTCGCTGCTATCGGAGCCGGGGAAAAGACGCCTTGGCCAGGAAGTGAAAACTCTTCCGATTACGCTGCTTCTAAATGCGCTCACGTTAAGGTTTACGATTTAAATACAAAAAAAGAGATTCAGACGATAACACTCCCTCAGTGCGCCGGACAAGTAACTTTGCAAGCAAGTAAAGACTTTCTGGTTGTTGGAAATTATTTTGACTTTGTGGTGTATGTATATGAGCACTCAAAAGAAGCAGCGGGGGTGTTTGTTCACGTTGACACTTTGAAAGCCCCTGATTCTCCAAGTACGACGCGACGCGCATCTAATCCGAGGGACGCGCAGTACGACGCTCGTACAGATGTATATTTTGGACAGTACGTGGCTATTAATGCAAAAAATGATATTCTCGTATATGCGAGTCAAGAAGAGAGTGTGAATGCTACTCGAGGAGTCGTACATCGCTTCCAAAGGAGGGAGCAGTCAGTTACGCCACCTCCACCGACTGATTCTGTCACGATAAACGGTAAACAACTTTACCAAGACTCGGACGGATGGATTTTGTTACTCGCGTATGAACACAAAGCTGGAGAAAATAACGCATTCGTCTCGAAAACGGCTCCGTCGTCGCCGACCGAAGGGTATTCGCACATTTGGCTCGAGGATTTGGGTTTGGCTGCGTCTGATGTAGACAGCGTGAAGTTTTATTGTAAAACGTCCGCGCATTCTCGCGTGATGCATTTTTCGTCGAGCACGGATTGGGTGAAAAATGCTGTCGTAACCGGTACGTATACGGGTAATCAAGTTTCGTATTGGACTTCCGGTACGACTAAATTTTCAGATCACACTGCAAATCTCCCGGATGCAGCAGATCTTGGCGCAGCATATAACGAACTAACAAATGCAATATTCTATGTGGGCAACACATATCACTGGGGTATGAAAATTCAAGGATCTCGATGGGAATGCGATGACATGTCTTTCAATACCGCCGACACTCTCCACCAGATTTGGTTCAAACGCAAGTCTTCCAGTGGCGCGTAAGAAATCGAATTTATCCGCACGTGTCGTAAGACTCTCACCGTTTCTGAGGTACTTAAACTTTACTAAAGAAACATTTTCAGGCGTAATGATGGATCTATGTTTTAATGTCAACGTTTTTATGCACACATAAATTATAATAATAATATTAATAATTTCTTTCTCCTCTCACGCATACTATGACATACTGGGGTATGAAATATGTGTATACTCGTGTGTTTGTGCGTTTTCTCGGGTGTCGGGGTCTGAAAAAAAAACATCATTAAAAAAATTCAAAAAATTCGTTCTTTTTCTTCATTTCCAAGAAAGACTTTGCGTCTTTTTTGCCTCTTTCCTCCCTCCCGCGGCATTCCACACAAAACAAAACAACGACGACAAAATTCTCCCGCTCTCTCCCAACTCCCAACTCTTTCTCTCTCTCTCGAGCTTTGCGCATCTTCGCGGAAAAGAGAACGGCTTTAAAAAGAGAGACGCGTCGTGAACATGCACCACCGCTGAACAACATCAGTGCTCCTGTTGTTCATCACACGAGTAAATAAAAATGCCGAGATTTCTTCGGGAAGGAAAGTCCGCGCATCCACTTTACTCGGGATTCGCCTCGAGCACTTCCCAAAAGCAAGACGAAGAGCAGAGCTTACTTTTAACATCATCTTCATCAGCAGCCTCTCGAAACAGCGACATCTCTCGAATCGAGAAAAATAAGAATACTAATAACAACGGAAGAAGAAGAAGAGGACAAAGAGGAGCGTTTTCCTTCCAGACGATTCCTGAGAACGAAGCAGTCTTAAAGCGAGACAAGGAGGAAGACGAAGGAGACTATTATTACGACGACACCGAAGAAGAAGAAGATTACGAAGATTACGACGAAGATGAAGAAGAGGAAGAAGCGAAATACAGAAGAAATAACGGCGTCTCCCATAACAGCTCGAAAGTATACGTGAGGAACCTCTTCATCGTTGCGTTTATGATGATGATGTGCACGTTGGCGACGTGCGTCGGGATCGCGTCGGCGTACCGACCGTCGAGAACCGGGATGGTTGGTAGGCGGGACGTGCACCCGAACAAAAACGTGCACGTCGTGGCGGAAAGTTTTAGCGACGTGAAGGAGAGTAAGATGGTGATTGATGAGTACATAGAGAAGAAAAAAGAGAAGATGATGCGGGAGAAAGAGATGTTGGAGAAGATGAGCGAAAGCGACGGGGAGAGAGAGACGCCGGCGAGTGGTGCTGCGATTGAGACGAACGACGCGAAAAGCAGCGATTCTTCTTCTCCTTCTTCTTCTTCTTCTGAAAAAGGACGCGAGAGCCGCTCGAGAAAGAGCGCGAGTAGGAAAAATAGTAAAAAGATGAAAGCGGGAAAACAAGAACGAGAGGAACAATCGTCGACCGAGGAGGCCGAGGCAAAGACGACGACAATTGTGGAAAACATCACCCCGAAGACGCTTTTGGAAACCGTTCGCGACGTCAAGCACGTGCACGAAGCGGAAAAGAAGGTGAAAGAAAACGGCGGGAGTTTGATCGACGTCGTCGCCGAAATACAAGAGAAAGAGGAAGAGAGCGACGGGAGCGTCAACTCCTCTTCTTCGTCCTCTTCGAAAGCGGAGAGGGAAGGTGAAGGAGAAAGAGGAGGAGGAGAAGACAATCTCAACGACGACGACACCGATGATACCGAAGAGACGACAACCGCAACGACCGCGGTCGTCCCCGGAAGCGTCGCCGTCCTCGGTCCTCAAACCAACGTAAAAAATAGCATAGAATCCATCGAGTTGATCAGCAACGCCACCTCCCAAAACGCCCAATCCTGGGGCATCGAAGACGGAGAGGAAAAGAACGACGACGAGGAAAATCCTGAGGAGGAAGAGACGACGACGACGAAGAGGAAAGTGAAAACGAAATTAAGGAGTAGCAGTAAAAACAAGAAAGAAAAACATTGGTCACCATCGTAGAAAGCGTTTAGAGCAGCGAAGAAGCACTTCTTTGAAACAAACAACAAGAGTAGAAATTCAACAGAAACCAAAACACTTTACACTTTTCCTTCCTTCGCCTTCTTTGTTGGACGAACGAATAATACGTCATTTAATACGAGCGAAAGAGCGCGAGAAAGAGCGAGACACACACATGCGCATCCCGGGTCCAGCGGGAGAGTTGCACGCGCGTCGCGCCGCCGCGCTTCGAGAGCAGGAGCAACGCGACGATAAAAACTTGAAAAACATTATTCAAAACGAACAACACCCACGACGGGGAGATGAAGAAGAAGGAGAAGAAGGAGAAGAAGACAAAAAAGAAATAGACCATCGTCGACTTCCGAAGAATGAAGCGAGTAATGCGAGTAAGAACAGAGCGAAGCGCGCGTTGTGGAAGAAATTGCTCGAGTACGATCCCGCATCGAAGAAGAAGAAGAATAAGGACGACGACGATTCGCTTTTCGAGCAAAAACAGTACCAAACCATCCAGTGGTTAAAAAACGGCGGATGGCGAAGCGGTCGATTGAGCAAAGGAAGATTTATCGTCGAAAAGGCGAAGAAGATAAAGAGGAAGAGTGGGATGCGCGTCTTTGGTGGTGGTGGTGGAGGTAAAGGAGGAGATCAAAATCAAACGCGTGCATCATCATCATCGTCTTCTTCTTCGTTAAAAGTTTTCGATGGAAGTTTACTCGTATCGGACGAAAACGGAGATACGATGACGGCGACGTGCGACGGAGAGACGCTTCAGATGCTCCTCAATCATAAGAACGATGCAAAGAAGAGAAAGACGAGGGTAGGGGTGATCGTCAGAGACGTCGCGGTGTTGAACGCGAGCGCGACGGAGCAACACTTGGTCTTGAAGAGGAAGAGTTTGGTGGAGATTTTCTTTCAAGAGGAAGAAGAAGAGGAAGAAGAGAAAGAAGGAAGCAGAGGCAAAGAAAACGCAGGTACAGTTTCGATAGACGTAGGTAGAGTAGAAAAAGCAGCGCCGCACTCGCAAGTGCCGCAACCGAAAGCAGTCTCCGCGTTCGCTTTGCAGGCGATGAAGCTCATGGAAAAGCGAAAAGCGAAAGCGGCGGCAAAGGCGGCGGAGGGCACTAAAAGTCAATAGTAATAGTATATATTGAATAACAACGAATAAATAGTTTTGCATGCGAATGCGCTTGAATGCTTTTGTCTTCTAATAAAAGTTCTCGTCGTCGTAACTCCCGCTACCTTGAGGCGGCACGCTCGTGTCGTAATCCGGGCCCTGGTATCCCATAATCTCGCCGTCGCGGTTGACGACGGCGTATTGGGACGATGCATCGTTTTCGTCTCCGTAGTTATAAAAATCCGCGTCGTCGTCTTCGTCTTCCCCTTCTCCATCGATGCCGCCGCCGTAATATAAACTCTCGTTTTCCTCTTCGTCGTCGTAATACTGATCTTCTCTTCGCAATCCGAGCTTTGCTTTCAGAGCGTTGCCGCACGACAAAATGGCTTCGTTGATTCGCACTTCCCAAATGCGAAACACAATGGCGGCGTAGGCATTGCACAGAATCCAAAACTGCTTCGGGATTTCCATCATCTCTTCTCTCGTAGCCGATTTCCACTCGGCTAAAGCCATCTCGGAAAACTCGCGTTCGATTTCCACCAACGCTTCTTCGCGTTCCGTGAGCGTTCGTTGTCCCGAACGCTGCATTTTTTGGTACCTTCTAAATCGGCCTCTCCGAATGCTTTGAATCAAGTTACCGAAGGAGGAAAGTATCGCAGAGAGGACTAAACCTAACGCAAACGCGGGTACGATGTCCGTTTGGGCGATTCGCGCAGCCGTAGCTGGTAATTCCGCGACGACTTGAGTGACTTTTCTGTGCACCCGTTTGACGTTTTCAACCGAGTCTCTCGATGCTTGCGAAAAGACATCCGTGATGTGAACTTTGTTGTTGTATTGAAACGCAGGGCTGTCGTAGTAATAACTTCCTGGTCCTCCTACTCCTCCTCCGTTATCGAGAAAGTCGTCTCCGTAGTTGTAATTACGTCGGGACTGAAACTGATATTCAAACGCGGCGTCATCTTTCGGGTCTAAAGCGGGTTGACCGAAATACTGTTCCTCCTCCGCTCGCGAAAACTCTTGATCGCCGTAATAGCTTCTGTATTGCTGAGAAGGAGGTGCGCCGCCGTTCCATCGATCGTAATTCGTCTCCGCGAATCTCGACGACAACGGTACTCTTTGCTGATTCTGTTGTTGCTGTTGCTGACGAAGATAATTCGCCCTCGTCGCGTACTCCGCGCCGTAACTTCCGTAATTGTTGTTACCCGAAGGAGTCCGTCTGCCACCACTATTACTACTTTTATTATTATTATTATTACTACTAATACCATTACCACTCCCTCTTCGATCGTCAAACATGCTCGATTTGTAGCTCCCCGCCATAGACGTCGTCGATTCCAACCCACCTTGTTGTATCTGCCTCAACCAATCGTTTCTTCTCGTCAAATCGTCCGCGTATCGTTCACTCCTGCCGGCGTTTGGAACCGCGCCGGTTGTTTCTCTCGTGAACTCCAAAATAGCTCCAATCGACCGGTCCGAACTCGCGTGGCGAAACAACGGCCCACTCCCTCTCGGTAACGTGCAAATGGTTGGAAAACTTCTCGCGCGAAAATACTTCCCCGCGAATGCTTTTTGTTCCGGTGTTTTACACACTACTCTTTGCACTTCGATGGATTCGTCGCCGGCAAACATCGCCGCCATCGCCGCAAACGTCGGTTCCACTTGCTCGCAATACCGGCAATTCGTCGTTTCCACCAGCAACACGACGTTTTTGTCTCTGTTTGCTAACGTAGACGCTAATTCTCTCGTACTTTTCGTCGTCACGCTTCCTTTAATATTATTAGTATCGCTCGCGCTCTTCGATGAAGAAGACGCGCCGAACCGTCTGCTTCGTCTTTGACTGTCGTTGGTATTGTTCAACGTTCCCGGTCCGGTCTTCTCTTCGTATCGATCGTTCCCAGTCGCAGCAGCAGTCGCAGCAGTATCGTCGTTGTCGTTGTTGGTGGTGGAAGCAGCAGTGGCAATAGTGTCGCACCTCCTCCTTCTGTTCAGAACGGAGGAGGAGAATCCCCTCGTGCGATTAGTAGTACTTTTGCTACTCCTATTCGAAGTACTCCTCGTGACTCCTCCTTTTTGTCCTCCTTTTCCTCTTCTCCACGCCGTCGTCGTCGTCGTTAAAGAAGAAGATGAAGAAGCAATCATCATCATCATAATTCAAATCGAGAATGTGTGTTTAAGTAATTCTCTCTCAAACTCTCTTTCTAATAATAATAATATATATACCCGAGAGAGACAACGACGAAGAAGAACGAGGAGAGAGAAAAACGAGAGAGTGTTTCGATCTCTTCTGTTTTTTTTCTGTAAAACCGATTCTCTCTCTTCTGTCTTCTTCTTTTTTCTAAAGTGTGCGTTTTGTGTGTCTTGTTAATGGAGCTGAGAAGCGATGAGAGAAGCGAGAGAGGAAGAGGACGAAAAAAAAACTTACTGGAGACGACGAAACGAGATCGAATTTTTCTTTCTCTTCTTTTTTTCTGCTTTTGGAGCACACGAGAGAATTTTTATTGATGAGAGAAGAAGAAGAAGAAACAGAGAGGAAAAAAATTTGAAGAAGAAGAGCAAAGAGCAGAGAAGAGAGAGAGAGAAAGAGAGAAAGAGCAGACGTCGATATAAGAGAGAATTAAGAGCAAGACTTTATCCAAATTTTCTCTTCATTTAATACTAGACTCCAAAAGAAAGAGAGAGAGAGAGACAGTAGTTCATATGGCAACTTTGACGACCATCCCGGCTGCGCGTGTCGTTTCTTCTTCTTCTTCCGCCGTCGCGAGCAGCAGAAGGAGAGTCGTCGGTGGGAGGAAGTGTTGTTCTCTCTTCACTTCTTCTAAAAAACCCATTTCTCTTCGTGGTTCGCATTCCTTCTCGACGACGACAAAAACGACGTTAATAACGACGATGTCGTTGCGCCGCGCGTTTGCACGAAAGACGACGATGATGAAAACAACAACGACGACGAGTTGTTTCTTTTCGCGGGGAACGACGACATCGTCTTCCTCTTCAAACTCTTCTTCTTCTTTAATCTTTAATCGGATGCAAAAAGCCGGAAGCAGAGACTCGAAGCTCAAAGCCGCAGCCGTCGGTGAGGAAGTCAACGCCGCCGAACAATCCGTCCCTTTGTTGACGTCGGACGAATCCGAAGATTTACTCAAAATACGACACTCTACCGCGCACATATTAGCCATGGCGACGCAAAAAGTCTACCCGAAAGCGCAGTGCACGATTGGCCCGTGGATCGATCGCGGGTTTTACTACGATTTCTTTTATCCAGACCAAAGCTTCACGGACCAAGACTTGAAAACGATACAAAAAGAAATGTATAAAATCATTCGGAAAGACTATCCGATTCGAAGAGAGGAAGTGTCGAGAGAAGAAGCCGCGAGAAGGATTAAGGAAATCAACGAACCGTACAAGTTGGAGATTTTAGACATGATTAAAACCGAACCGATCACGATTTATCACATCGGCGACGAGTGGTGGGATTTGTGCGCCGGGCCGCACGTGGAGAGCACGGGGAAAATCGAGCAGAAAGGAATCAAGTTAGAAAGCGTGGCGGGAGCGTATTGGCGAGGAGACGAGACGAAACCGATGTTGCAAAGAATCTACGGGACCGCCTGGGAAAGCCAAGCGCAATTGCAAGCGTACGAGTTGTTTAAAGAAGAGGCGAAGAGAAGAGACCATCGAACGGTTGGTAAAGAAATGGGATTGTTTTCGTTGCAACAAGAAGAAGCTGGAGGCGGGTTGGTGTTTTGGCACCCGAAAGGCGCGTTAATGCGCCATCAAATCGAAACGTTTTGGAAGGATTTACACTTACAAAGAGGCTACGATTTAGTCTCCACGCCGCACGTGGCGAAAAGTGAGTTGTGGAAAACGAGCGGTCACAGCGATTTTTATAGCGAAAACATGTACCAACAGATGCAAGTAGAAGAGGAATCGTACCAGTTAAAACCGATGAACTGTCCGTTCCATATCGTCGTGTATAAAGACGGGTATTATTCGTACAGAGATTTGCCCTTACGATGGGCCGAGTTAGGAACGGTGTATAGATACGAAAGAAGTGGGACTATGCACGGTTTGTTTAGAGTCAGAGGTTTCACGCAAGACGACGCGCACGTGTTTTGTTTACCGGACCAAATCACCGACGAGATTACGAAAATTTTAGACCTGGTGGAGGAGGTGTTAGGGACGTTCGGGTTTAAAGATTACGAGGTGAACTTATCGACGAGACCGGAAAAAGCGGTCGGGTCGGACGATATTTGGGAACGCGCGGAATTGGCCTTGAAAGATTCCTTGAAACGCAAAAATTGGGACTACATCGTCGACGACGGCGGAGGCGCGTTTTACGGGCCGAAAATTGACATTAAAATTCTCGACGCGATTGGACGCAAGTGGCAATGTTCGACCATTCAGTTGGATTTCAACTTGCCCGATCGATTCGATTTGTCTTACATCGACCAAAACAACGAGAAACAACGACCGATTATGATTCACCGGGCGATTTTCGGTTCCTTGGAACGCTTCTTCGGCATTTTGACGGAAAACTACGCCGGTGCGTTTCCGGTGTGGATCGCGCCTGTGCAAGTTCGATTGTTGCCGGTGACGGATACCGTGGACGACTACATCCAACGCGTCGCGAACGACATGCGCGCGAAAGGTATTCGCGTCGAGGTGAAATCCGGCGAACGCATGAAGAAGCTCGTAAGAAACGCAGAAAAAGAGAAAATCCCAATCATGTGCATCATCGGTAAAGAGGAAGCGGAGAACGAAACTTTAGCCGTGAGAACGTACAAGAGTGGTGATATTGGGACGTTTTCGCTGACGGATGTCATTTCCAAAGTTGTGGAAGCGACGGAGGAAAAGAGCGAACACGCCTCCTTTTGAATCCATCATCATCTATTTAAAATTAATAAGACGGGGATTGTTTTTAATGTGTTTATTACTATTACTATCATCATCATCATCATCTACAGCTTACAGTATTCTTTTTGGTTTCTATTTCATTAACGAAGTTTTTTTGCTATCATATGTTGCTCCTATATATATCTAATAATCACGTCATCGGCGCGTCGTCGTCGTCCTCCTCCTCTTCCTTTTCTTGACTATTCAATCAATCGTCAAAATCGCTATTCTCGTCGTCCGAGTTCAAATCGAATTTCTTCCCCTGACGAATGTTCTTCACGCGTTCTTTCAAAACTTCCGCCGCGTGTTCGTCGTCTTCGCCGTTGTTTCTCGCTTTCAACGCGTACATTCTCTCCCCGTCTTCGTCCACCATCCCTTTACTTTGCAACACGAGTTTCACGTTTTTGGTCGGAAAATCATCCCCTCCTCCACCGAAATCATCCATCCCGACGATGTAATCCATCACTTTCTCTTTGCTCACTAAAGCTAGCGTAGGCAGCATGAATATCTTTAACTTTTCGGTTAAATATGGCGACTTTTCCGCGTCAATCTCGCAAAACAACGTTTCTAAATGCATCGGCGCTAACGCGCGCAAGTGTTTCGTCATCACTTTACACGGTTCCGAGTTGCGATAAAAATGACACACCATCTTCTCCTCTCCTTTCATTTTGCCGAAGAATTCTTTTTCGTCCAGTATTTGGTGCACTTCTCCGTGTTGTCGTTTCAGATATTCTTTTCTGTTCGATTGGTTTCCTCGCATTTCTTCCATGCGTTTGCGTCTCGCGTCTTCTAAATCTTCCTCGTTCAGTTTGGACATTTTATGAAGCTCATCGTCCAACTGTTGTTCCACTTGGTAGGCGGTTTTTAGAAGTTCGTTTTCAATCTATATCAATATGTTTAGTATATTGATTGCGTTAAATAAAGAATGAACGTCGTTCGGTTGTTTTTGTTCGTTCGTTCGTGATAAAAAGAGAGAGAGAGAGTAAGAAGTCAGTCCGTTGTCCGTCCGTCGTTCGAGAAGAGAGAAAGTCAAAGCTTTACAGAAGAGAGATAAATGATTTTTGAAAAATCCATCATCATCATCATCATCGTCCAAAAGACGACAACAAAAAGAAGCGCGCGCGATACGAATACTACTACGTATAGAATAATTGAACGACGACAGAATTTTGACGCCGATGACGACGATGCAGACGACGACGTACCCGAGCTGCGACGTTTGCGTTCATCTCTTTCTTCGAAATTTTAGAGTACTATATCAGAGTCGTCGTCGTCGTCAGTTGTGAGGATGATGATTTAGAGGAAAAAAAAAAGAGAAAAAAAACGAGTTCGTTCAATACTAAATATTACACAAACACACTTTGTATTAAATCTGCCCCATCTCTATTTCTTCTTCTTCTTCTTCTTCTTCTTCTTCGTCGTCGACCAACTTTGTGAAACCACCAGTTTGACCGCTAAACGGACGAGGACGACTGCGGCGACTACTCGTACTACTACTACTACTTTTACTACTACAAGGATGGAAAAAACGGTACGCAACCGCAATAGCGAGACATGCGACGAGTAAAACGACGCTGGCGAAACCAATTTTCAGCAAGTTTTCATACCTCGTCTCGTTTTTATCTGTCGTTCGAAGGATGACAAACTCATCGAGAACACTATTTTCATCCATTCCATCGATAAATTTACAGTGCAATGAAGTGGAATTATGAGCAACCAAATCGATGTATCCATGCGCGTACAAAGTTATCTCGTTGAACTCCGATTTAGGCCTCGAAAGTTCCTTGACTAAACTTGCACCTCCGGTTCCGACGACCAACGATATTGGCGCTTTCGGGTTGGAATATATGTTATTTGCATCCGAATATTGCACGCAGCCGTTCGTTCGACCGATTCCGTAAACTTCAGTCGGGTGTATTTGATCGCTCGAGGCGTTGAATTTCGCCCACGAACACGAGCGTTGATAGACATGATGGTGTCCCCAAAACGTGAGATCGACGTTGTACTTCAAAAACAGGTTTTCCCAAAGATGATCCTGAATCATGTTCATCACACCAATATCAGTCGATTCGATTCGATTCGATTCGTGGTCATCTGGATCTGGTTTTTCGTCAGAATCTACCAAACCTGGACGATGCCCGGTGACAATAACCCACGGCGTTCGCGTTCGGTCAATATTTTTTAAAGCCTCTTCGAGAAATACATACTGACGAGAACCGACTTTAAAATCAGCCTCCGTGTTCATAGAAACGATTGAAACCAACCCGATTTCTGTTTTAAACCAATCTGAATCCGCACCAATAGTTTCCTTGTCGTCACGCGGCGTTGGAAATAACACAGTCGCGGCGACGCCGCATTCTCCTCCCGAATCGTTTCCGCCGTACAAGTCTTCGAATCCTTTTCGAGTTTCCGGCCAAAACTCTACTTCTGTGTCGTATTCATGATTACCTTGATTCGTCAGAAGAGGGATTTGCGAAGCCCAAGGCGTTATTTGTGCTAAAAATTCATCCCATACTGACGCGTACCCTTTCGCGTACGATAAGTCTCCGAACAAAAAAACGCCTTGAACTTTTGAAGAAGAGTTTTTGTTCACCACGTTTACGTGACGCGCAATCGAGTCTGATACGTTCCAAGCCGGCGACCCGGATATGTGCCACGTCTCTGCGTCGTCGACCGAACCTCTTCCCATGTCTCCAAAAAATAACAGCTCGGTTTCTCTCGTTGTCGATGATGATGATGATGATTGTAGTATTGGTTTGTATACGCAGCAGTATATCTCTTGTTTCTCCGGTTCCGTCGCATCGTCTAGAAGTCTATATTCAATCTTTTCAAAACCATTTGCATGCGTTGTCAAATCCACACTTACGTCATACAGTATCGAGGTGTGTACGTATCCCGGCGAACGAAAACCGAACGTCGTCGCAGGCGCGTGACATAAATCTTCTCTGCCGTACGTTTCAGTTTTTGTCGCTACGACTTCATTCCAGTTCGTAGAAGTTTCATTTGTATTCGTTCTCCATTCGATGCGAGGCGTCGACGACGCGTCTCTGCCGCTATTCCACGTAATCGCGACTCTCCGGACAAGATCCGATGATGATGACGACGACGACGGCGGCGTCTTCACCAGCACTACTCTCGGATGCGCGGGCTCTAAATATCCTACTAAATTTATCGCCTCGCTCCTTGCCAAAACTTCCGCGCGGTTGTAATGTTTCCACATCCAAGAATCTCCAAACAAAACGAAATCGTACGTTTCCTCTCTCACGCTTGTCAACTTAAACCTCACCTCCACTGCGCCTGTCTCGACATATCTCCCTTTCGAAACCGCGTTCAATATCGCGTATTTAATTGGCGCTATCGCTTTCACGTCCGCCCGCGCGGGCGAATACGCCGCTATCCAGTGGCTTCCTAATAATGTCTCGTTTCCTCTCTGTTCTGACGAAGTCGTGACCGTGACCGTCACGTCTCGAGCGTCTCCTTCTGCGCTCTCGACGGTGACGGTATACGCACCGTCTTCATCGTCTTTTAAAAAGCCGTCTTCTTGTCCTCTTTTTTTTTTTTCTTCTTGTTGTTGACTCATCATCTTCTTCTTCTTCTTCTTCTTCTTCTTCTTGGTATTAAAAGACTCATCGCTCAGCCTCTGGATATCAATCGCGAGTAGCGCGTTGTGTCGTTTCGCATCTTCGTCGCAGAAAAAGTTTTGGGTTTTTCCTCCTTGTTTTCCATTTTTTTTCTCCTTTTCATCGTCGTCGTTCTCCTCCTCGTCGTCGTCGTCGTCGTACTCCCAAGTGGGAAAGAAGAATCTGGACGATGATTTCAACATAAGACTGAAAAGGATATTTTCTGAATACCACCGTTTTTAATTAGTGCACTACAGAATGAGAAGAAGAATACAAAGAAGAAGAAGAGATACTCAGCACTGCTGCGCTTTTTCGTGTTTATGTCATCAAAACAGTGAACAATATGTCTGTTGAGCTGTTAAACGTTGTTGAGACGTCGCGACTGTAAGGACAAGAACGTGACACGTCTCTCGTTGTAACTCATAACTGTAATCCATTTCTCTTATTCCCAATTAGAAGTCAAAAAGTTCCTTTTTCGCTCCAAAAAATTGGACAACTCTATTTATTCTTATTAAGAAGAGTGTAGTAGACATGATGAATACGAATACGTTGTTGCAAGTACTCCTCGTCCTCCTCGCGGTGGCAACTTTTCTTGGTTCGACCGAATGTAAAGTGATCATCACCGAAGTTGGCGCGAACAGCGATATTAACGTGCGTCGTCGTCTCGTTAGAGATTTTTTATTATTCTGCACGTCGTCTCAATTTTGGCGTGCCCACATTCATTTTTAACCGTGTCGTCTGTTTAATATATTCGTAGTAGATCTGGTGGTGTCTTTTCCATCTAAAGAGATGCGACCTTGGGGCGTAAAGAGTCTTCAGACGAAAAGTCTCGAGAAGTTGTTTTCGTTCGCACGCGTGTGCGTGATGGTGGTGGTGTTCTTATCGTTCGCGTCGTTTCGTTTCCTATTTCTTTTCTCCAAAGAATTGGAGGGAAAAAAGGAATAATTTTTTATTCTTTCTTCATTTGTGCACACATTTTGAAGAAGGAAGTTGGAATATACGTACGCGAGTGATGATGATACGAATACTTTTTTGAACGCCTCATTTACTTTGTTCCCTTTACACATACATAAAATACAACAGGATTCGACTGGCTCGGGCGCAGATTTTATCGAGATACACAACACCGGCAGTATTGGTACGGCCGCGGTGGACTTGGCTGGGTATAAACTCGCCGACGATAAAGGCGTCGACGATGCGGACGTGTTTACGTTCCCGGCTGAGACGCCGCCGTTGAGACCGAAGGAAACGAGAGTTTTAGTCAAAGGTGATCCTTCATCGTTCGCGTTTGGGATTGGGAAGTCCGATACGGTGACTTTGTTCAATGCGGCGGGTATCGAGGAGGATACGACAGGCCCTTTGGACGGCGGCGGTGTCTCCGGGCAAACGTGGCAACGGTTGACGAATTCGGCGCACGGGTATGGCACGGATGATACGGATTTGGCAGCTTTTGGACGACAGACATACATGACGCCCGGGCGATTGAATCATCCGGTCAAAGTTTTCATCTCAGAAGTCTCTTCGAAAGATTCTGCGGCCGACTCGGTCTGCTCTGGCGTAGATTTCGTTGAATTGTACAACGCGGGAACGTCCACAGTCGACCTGGGGGCGGGATACAGTTTGTCCGACGACAAATGGCACGAGGATGAAGATTCTTGGACCATACCCGCCGGAACGACCATTCTCCCGGGCGAGTTCAAAGTGTTCTGTACAGGAACTCATTTTGCGTACGGCATAGGTAAAGACGATGCCGTCGTTCTGCACGACCCGTCTGATATAGCCGTGGATACGACTGGCACTATGGACCAATCGCAACACGTGGAAGGATATTCTTGGTCCCGACAGGGTGACGAAACGAACGAAATGGACTTTGTTTCTTTTGCGACCTCGGTTCAACAAACTCCGGGTGCCTCGAATAACGTCGGCATTTGCACGTCGTTGGTGTTGAACGAAATCGCCGATAAAGGCACCGGAACTTCGACGTGCAACGACGAAGATTGGATCGAGCTTTACAACAACTGCCCGACGGCGATCAACTTACACAACTGGAAACTTCACGACGACAAGGGGGTCGATCACGAGGATTCATACTTACACGGAAATAGCGACGTCATCATCGAAGCTGGAGGGCACCATATTTTGTGCGGCGCGACTGATTTTCAATTTGGCGTCGGATCTGATGATACCATCACCTTGATATCTCCAGGTGGAGACACCGTCGATACCGTTGGCCCCCTCGTCGCTGGTCGTGGCAACTCTTCCGTCACGTATCAAAGACAGGCGGATGGCACGGGAGAATGGACGTACAGAACGCCGCCGACGCCGGGAACAACAAACGGGGCATCCACGTACGTTCCGGCGAATGGCGCTTCGTTGTACGCCCCGCCCGGTTCAGTGACGGTTGCGTTGAACGAAATTTCGTCGTCGAATACGAGTGCTGCGCATTGCAATGGCGAGGATTGGATCGAGTTGTACAACTACGGGTGTGAAGATGTCAACCTGGAGAACTTTTACATTGCGGATGAAAAAGGTCACTTGCACGCGGACGTGTATCGTTTCCCGTCTGGCTCGTCCATACAAGCAAAATCTCTCAAAGTACTTTGCAAGATCACGGACTTTGCATACGGTATCGGTGGCTCTGATACGATATCCTTGCACAACAAGGAGGAACAAATCATCGACTCGTATGCGCTCACCGGTTTACAAACAGAAGAGAACTTATCCACCATGCAACGCTCCCCGGACGGCACGGGCGATTGGACGCTCTTGAAAGCCTCCCCGAACGCCTACAACTCCGCCACGCAAGGTGGTACCTCGTGTTCCTCGAAATCAGCACTTTCCAGCGAAGTCTTGGGCGGTGCCATCGGTGGCGCCATCGTGGGCGTCTTATTAATCGCATTTGTCTTGGTCAAAACGTGCACGTCCAAGAAGCGCATCTTGGTCCAAGAAATTCGCAAAGACGTTCGCGCGCGTTCGGACGACCCCGAATTCGGTCTCGGGATGCGGGCTCAGTACGAGCAGAAAGGGAAAACGTCGCTGATGTTGACCGAATACTGATTGATGATTTTTTTCTCAGAATATAAGAAAACGAAACGAAACGAAACGAGAACTGTTCTATTACTCTATATTATTTTATACATATCATAAGCACACAACACGTTCCCAATGCACCAGTCGACAAAACTCAATTTTTTCTTTCATTTTTTCAGAAGAACAACCGAAAAAGAACTGAAATGAAGAAGATAAATTTTCTCCTTTTTTTTGTAAGACCAAACAACAACAACGAAAACTTGTGAATATGCGCGGTCGTGGTCCTTCTTTATCTGCGACATGTACGAGCACACCACCTCCTCCTCGCGCACGCTCGACGATTTTACAACAACAACAACAACAACAACAGAAACAACAACACTATCATCGTCGTCGTCATCGTCATCGATTTGAAAAGAAGGCTTTTCTTTCTCGTCGACGACGAGTAAAAGCAGAAGCAGCTTCCTCATCGAAAGAAGACAAAGACAAAGAAGAAGAGAAACACATGCACTTGCTGGAGGAAAAACTGAGTCAACACGGAGCGCCTTTGCAAGTGTATTACTGCGACGAAGAGTACGAAATCCCGAGCTTTCGAGACACGACGATTTTAATACGATCGACGACACCGGATGCGGTTTTATCGGAAATGCGAGGGAAAATGGACAACGGGGTGGAGATATCTACAAAGACGGTGTACGACGAACAGAACGCGACGATATCATCTTCTTCATCTTCATCTTCTTTGAAAAAGAAATCGAGGCTACCTCAAGTGACGATAACTGGAGGCGTGTTTGACTTGTTCGCGTTAGCGGTAGCGTTAGTACTCGACCAAGAAGAAGACAAAGAAGAAGACGTAAACGTAGCTATTCTTGGATTGGGCGCCGGAACCTGCGCGCGGTTAATCGATGACTTGTACCACTCGTCGAATAAGAGAGTGAAGATGTTTGGGTACGAATTGGACGATGCGATCGTTGATTTAGGGATGAAACATTTCGGTCTGAACGAATTGAAAGAGAAAGGGTCGTTGGTGGACGTGCGCGTCGGAGACGCGCTCGAGAATATCAAGACGAAGAAGAGCGACGCGGACGATACTGTCAAGTTTGATTTAATCATCGTCGATTTATTCGACGACCAAAGTCGCGTCATCCCTCAACTGATGGAAGTAGAACGATGGGAGAACATATCGAAGCGCTTGAAAAATCCTCCGTCTTCTTCTTCTTCTTCTTCGAACGAAAACGTGAGCCGAGTTATTTGCAACTTATCCACCGGTAGGGGTCGAGGCGCAAACATAAACAACGCGGTGCACGTCGCAGAACTCATCGCAGAGACGTGCGGAAACGGCGACGTCTCGATTTGGCCGTCGAGCAAAATGAACGTTTGGAACGAGTGTTGCATATCCGGACCGAAACCGTCGTTTGGGGTAGATACGACGCCGAAAGTGTTGGCGACGTATTGTCCGCACTGGATTTCAACGAGCAAGTACGTCAAAAACAAAAACAGTTCCAGTAACGAAACTGATGAGGATGGTGACGATAAAGACGACGACGACGACGATATTCCTATGAATGGATGGTTATTAGATAGACTTCAAGGTCGATGAGTGACGTTTTCTTTATCGAGCTTGTAAATTAATTTAGGTATAAATAGAAGAGGAAATTTAGCACGCATGCTGGAAAAAAAACAAAGTCACCCCCTATAATTACATTATATTATTACATTTGTAAAACTTTCCTTGTCTTCGAGTGCGTCAAATTTTCGTCAACTTCCGGAAACAACTCTCTCAACTTTGGTATTTTCCAATACAACTCTCTCCAACTTTCTCTTTCGAACGCGTTCGGCGTGTGCACGGCGTACGCGTATCCTAACTTTTTCGCCGCGTTTACGTTGTCCTCGTCGTCGTCAAAAAACACAACTTGTTTCCTAGCTTTTCCTAACAAAGACGACGCCGCCGACGACGATTCGACCGGGTCCTCTCCTTGTGCACTACTAATATCTTCCTCGTTCATCGACAACACGTACCGTTTCGTCAACGCATCCAACATCCGACTTTTGTCCTTCATGGAACACCCGTCTGTTCCGCCCACGTCGTTCGGCGTCACTATGCTTTTCTTTTTCTCATTGAACGCGTACTCCGCTAAATCCTCGTCTCCTTTCTCCCCGTCCACTAAACATTTCAAGTACGTTTCAATCACCTCTCTCTTTCCGAACGAGGCAATCGCAACTTTGATTGACTTCTGTTTCATCTCTCGTAAAAACGCTCTGAAGAAATTCGCATCCGCGCAGTCTCTCTCGTAATCTCTTCTCGGAACGTCCAACGCGGAAATGCGTTTGGCGAACGAGTGTATTCTCAGAATGGTCATGTCAAAGTCCCAGACGACGAGTTTAATCCTCTCGTCGTCGTCGTCGTTGGTGTTCTCGTCGTGATGATGACTACTTGTTCTCATCTTTTGTAGAGTGTTGTTCTTTATGGGAAGAACACAACAACTATTTGAGTGATGAAGAAGGAGTTTTTGACACGTTTGTCAGTCTGTGTCTCTCTCTCTTTCTCTCTTCTGTTTTGGTGTTTGGACTTTTTGATTTTTTTTTTATTCTTCCACAGCATCGAAAAATTCAACATTTTTCAACACACACACAAGAGAAAAGAAAAGAAAAGAAGAGAAGAGAGACTACTTTTCTCATCCGACTCTTCACACGCACTTCTTCGTACACACACAGAAGACACTTAAAACACATAAAAGAGAGAGAGAGAGATTATTCGTTTGTCGTCTTAGTACCACACACACTCTTTCGACTCTTTCTCTTCTCTCTCTCTCTCTCTTCTTTTGAAAAGAAAGCATGGCGGACGAGGCGAAACGTCAGGCGCAGTTGGAAGCCGGGAGAAAGAAATTAGAGACGTTCAAAGCGAGAAAGTCATTGTTAAAACAACAACAACAACAACAACAACAACAACAGAAAGAGAAAGAGAAGAAGGAAGAGGGAGAAACGACGATTCAGACGACGACGACGACGACGACACCTAAACGAGATGAAATTTTCGAACAACAACAACAACAACACGAAGAGTTTCACACGCCAAACGCGTTGGTCTCGTCGTCGTCGTCGACGATTTACGATGATTCAAAAACAAAAACAAAAGCAACGACGACGATGGTGATGCAAGACGAGATTGAGAAAATCGTACGCGAAGCCGTGGAGAAAGAATCCGCAAAGTTGAAGAGGAAATTCGAGGAAGATGTCGACGAGTTGAAACAGAAACACGAAGAGGCGAGAGAGGAAACGGAGAAGGAGAAGAAAGAGTTTGAAGATTTAAAAATGGAAGAGATGAGAAAACGAATGGAAGAGGAAAAGGAAAATTTTCAGACGCAGTCCACGGAGAGGATCAACGAGCTGCAAGAGAAGGTGCAAAAAGCGGTGAAGAAAGGCAAGTCGATGCAAGCGGAGAGGGACGAAATCAAATCGGCGTTTGACGCGTTGACGACGCAAAGCGAAGAATTGGTGAAGACGATTGAAATCGCAAACGAGAGAAGCGGCAACGCGGAAAAAGAATT
>JACLAB010004197.1_pt1 | contig 53680 bp, 36 predicted proteins | sample 8027921 | NCBI WGS metagenome assembly JACLAB01 (sample SAMN15725117, study PRJNA655200) | protist metagenome | isolation source: fluorescence activated cell sorting (FACS) single amplified genomes of... | place: USA: West Boothbay Harbor, Gulf of Maine | collected 2000-07-19 | reverse complement strand
ACCGACGGTTTAAGCGCCACCGACGGTTTAAGCGCCACCCGCTGGTCAAGCGCCACCCGCTCGTCAATAACTGCAGCACACGCGAGCGGCGATAAAGAGAAAGAGAGCAAGAGAGAGAGAGAGAGAGAGACATCAACATAATGAAATAGAAAACTTCTTCTACTACTCGTAGTCACAAAAACTTCGCCTTCGAGGCCTCGAAGGCCTTCGAGATAAAGAGAAAACTTTGGTGCGAATTTTCTCGCTCCCTTTTCCGCTGCTTTTGGCCGATTAAAGTGCCTTAATCGCCTCCAATACCTCTCTACTCCCGAATCTGTCGATACATATCTTCGCGATATCATCGAGTGAGAACATTCCAGACTCTCGTGAGCTTCTTCATATCGTTCCGGAGAAAGAAGAAGAATTTTTAATCGCAAATTAAGCAACAGAGAGAGAAAGAAGAAGAGAGATTTATAGGGGAATACATCCTCAAATCTTGCTCTTCGCGGTGTTTATTTCACATCTGTGCGTCGATCTCAAACGACGAGCGCGCAAAACTCAAAGTAGATATCACACTTGAGCGCACGAGATGGTTTAATTGGGTAAATACAATTTTCGATACGAAAAGCTTGCGAAGCAAAAGTGGAGTCCTGTTTACAATGCTCGTTTATTTCGCTTTCAAACTTTTATACGAGTTCATTGAAAAGAAACACCTCCAAAACGTCGAACTTCGCGCGCAAAAGACATCGCCTATACTCCACCAAACGCGTCCAGATAATTGACAGAAAACCAGGTCCTCCAGGACCGGAGAGAAACCGCAATTGGGTACAAAAAAGGCAAAACTAACCGCAATTGGGTACAAATCCTTCATTTGTACCACGCAAAAATAGTAATCATCAATATACGGCTTCTATGTCCTTATATAGCGCGTAAAAAGCATTTGAGAACATGGATAATACATAGTTTGATCGATCCGCGTCGTTTTCTCGGAAATTCATGACGCCATTGAATCTCCAACTGTCGAGAAGTACGCTAGCAGACGATTTATAGGGGAGAAAGCTCTCTTTTGCGTCGAAAAACACCCACACTTCGTTCTCGGATGGTTGCGGGAATGTGAACGCGATAAAAACGCACGCAGCGCGTAGAATGTCGATAATGATGATGTTTAGTCGTAACTTTGCGTTTTTTAAAGAAAAATCTGGAGCGTGATATCGTCCGTTAGGGGCGTTTTTCGTCCATTTTGGGCCATTTTGGCAAAGCTCTTGTTGAAAGAAACAAAAGTACGGGAATCAACTCACTGGGCTCCCGGTATAGAGCGTCTGTATACTTCTTGGAAAGGATAGTCATTTTCATCGTTCCAGTCGAACCAAACGGAGTTAAAGCGGCATTTTGATCGTTTATGCCCGGGTTCGTTGCAGTTCCCGCAGCGACGCACACGGACGATGCGGTTGCGACGCGGTCGGCCTTGGGGAGCCGCAGCTACACCGTTTCTCCCGCGATTCAGCCTCGCTAAGCATATTGGTGGGAACAACGTGTCATCTTCCTCGATTTCTGCATCGGCTGGAAGTTGGATCAGCTCCTCTTTTAAAACTTCGGCGGCTTCTCGAAACTTTGCAGCGAGAAACCACGGTTTCGAGTTGACCGCCCAATCGCGCATGATATACATCCCATGCTTTCAGAGCATGGCAACACGCAATCCCATTGAAATGCCAGTTCGTGCACGTGCACGTGCGTGCGTTCAAGTTGACATGGTAACGCGATTCCCGTTGGTTCCCGTTCTCGTTCGGTTGGACGACTTCGCTCGCGGGGTAAACCTTTTTTCTCTTTCTCTTTCTCTTTCTCTTTCTCTTTCTTTTCCCCCAATTTTCCTAGTTTTTCTTTTTTTTGCGACGAAGAAAATAAACGGAGAGAGAGAATACGTAAAAAGCGCGTATTTTCCAGCTTTGAGTTCCTGCAAACGTTTTATGAGGTGTATGGGTGCATCCGCGCGCTTTTCAGCACCTCTCGCGCGCGCGCGGTCCCCAGTCAACGCGCGCGCGTGGAGGGGACAGGGAAGTGATGACGTGTCAAGCTCTCGTGCAAAGTTGGTTTTCTGTTTAGGGTATCAAATTCTCAACTTTCATTCTCGTGCGTTTTCGAAGCTCTTTTTTTTTGCGACATGGGTTTTTTCGCCGAAAAAAATTAGTATTCGCCGAAAAAATTTTTGGGGCCCAAACAAGAAGAGAAGAAAAACAACTAGACACACAATGTACTCCGCTATGTCTAGTATTCCCTCCGGGGGCCCTCCCGGGGGGACACACACACAGGAGCTGTGGTATTCCCTGCGGGGCATAGATGCGGATTTGGAGTCTGTTTTAAGTACAGATAAGTGTTCTTGTGATGCATGTTGTTCGCGATTCTCAACCCCTATTTTTGTTCCTTTCTTCTCATTTTATTTTGTCCCTCAAAAATTTTTTTCGGCGAATACTAATTTTTTTCGGCGAAAAAACCCATGTCGCTTTTTTTTAAAATAAGATTTTTCGAGTTCACAAAACGCAAGGTCAAGTCAAGCAGTTTATCCATCCATCCATCCATCCCTCGGGAAACGTGACGCATCATCAGACACCGCACAACACTTTGACGCGTTTTTTGCGCGCGCACGTGTATATATATAGAATATAAATGATGGCATCCGTTGTGATGATGCGCGCTACTGCCGCGACGACGATTCAGACGACGCCTTCGTATTCTTATTTGACCGCGAGAAAAACGATGACTCCTTCTGCGAGAACGATAAAGAATCATCGGATGGACAACAACAACAACAACAACAGAAGAAGAAGAAGAGGCGAATTACTACAAATAGTGTCCGAAGGAACGGGACGATTCATCGTCGGTGGGAACTGGAAATGTAACGGGACTCGCGAAAGCGTCAAAGCGTTAGTGGAGGCGTTGAATAAAAACGTCCCAAACATCGAGAAAAACTGCGATATTTATTGCTGTCCCACATTTTTGCACCTGCCGTACGTGAAGGACAACTTAAACGAGAGATTTAACGTGTGCGCGCAAAACAGCTGGGTGGAGGCAGATTTAGTCGATCCAGAACACCACTACGACTCGACCACGGGTGCGTTCACCGGGGAGATATCCGCGGAGATGTTGGAGGATTTACAAGTGCCGTTCGTGTTGCTCGGGCACAGCGAGCGACGAACGCTTTTAGGCGATACGGATGAAATCGTGGGGAAGAAGGTCGCGCACGCGAGGTATCACGGGTTGAGCGTCGTCGTTTGCGTCGGCGAGACGCTGGAGGAGAGAGAAAACGGGACGACGTTTGATGTGATTTTTAAGCAGTTGAAAGCAGTCGCGAAGGAAATCGACGACCGAGAACATTCCAGTTGGGGGTCGTCCGTAGTCATCGCGTACGAACCGATTTGGGCGATTGGTACCGGGAAAGTCGCGACGCCGGAGCAAGTGCAGGAGGTACATTCGAAAATTCGCAGCTGGTTGGCAGAAAATGTCAGCGAAGACGTCGCGAAAGCGACGAGAATTCAATACGGCGGCTCGGTTAACGCGTCCAACTGCGCGGATTTAGCCAAGTTGAGCGATATCGACGGGTTCTTGGTGGGAGGCGCGAGTTTGAACGGCGATGATTTTGCGGCTATTTGCAACGCGAGTAGCGTCCATTACAAAGCTGTGGGGAGATAAAAAATAATTTAAAAAGACCTTTAATAATAATGCCGCGCATGATTAATACACAACACCCGTGTAACTACTTCTTCAATTTGTTTTTACATATTCTCGATGCGCTCGAAACACTCCTCGCGAAGCGGCGTGTCCGCGAAACACGCGGAAACGAACGCCAGCACTTCGTTCGCGCTCAACATTTTCAACTCTCCTCTCGTGTACATGTCCGTAATTTCCTTCAACTTTGTCTTCAACAGTTTCGCGTATACAGAACCTTGCTGCCAATTCTCGAGCGCGTCGTAAAAGAAATCATCTTCTACCGACGACGTGCCCAGTTGTAAAGGGGTAAACGCATCCTCGAGCGCATCCGTCAACGCGTCCGCGTCGTCCGCTGAAATATCATGCATTTCTTTGATTGCGGAGACGATGCGTGAGGCGTAAGATTCACAAAATTTCCCCACGATGCGCTTCGCGTTTGTCCTCTGCAACGTTTGACTGGCGGCGGAGCAGAACTTTTTTAGCACGTCGCGCGATATCGCGATAGCTTTCTTCATCGCGGATGCGTTCGCGCCTCGAATACTTTGCGTTTCATTCGCGAATGAGTCTAAAGACTCCTCTAATGCGACCGAGGCGTTGCGTTCTGCGCGCTCGAAAACGGCGTCGCCGGCGTCTCTCAGAGCCTCAACGGCCCACAAAATCGCAGGTCGGTGTTGTTGAGCATTGTCGTCACCGCCGCCGCTGTTGTCCTTTCTGACTAAATTCTCTAAAGCCTTTGCTGCGTCTAAACTTTGCGCGATAAACTGGTCGGCGATAAAGCCGCAATCGTTATAAAATACGAGCGATTCAAAGAGCGACTGTTTGAAAATGGACTCGTCTCGCGTGCTCATGCGCGAACACCGGAACGCTTCGAGACAATCGCACGCGGTTTTAATCGCCGCAATGGCGTGTCGTTTGCGTCCCGCGGGCGTGTTGGCATCTTTTGCGTTTTCTTTATCTTCAAACGATGAAGAGAGGACGGAGTGAAACGCAGATTTTGTCACGTTCAAAAGTTGCACCGCGGAGCTCGTGATTGTTCGCGATGCCGGGATTTCAAAGCAGTGCAATTCGAAAAACTCTTCGCAGTAGTTCGTCGTCTCCTTACCATTGCCTTTCACTTCTTCTTCTTTCGCTTTCGTTTGCAACAATTCGTCGGAAATTGCGGGAGTTTTGCCGGCGTCTCTCGCGCTCGCTAAGCTGTTCACTCTGAAGTCTAATCGACTTTCTATTTCGCCTTGCATGGCGGCTATTTCTAAAGGTCCAGCGACGGTATCTAAAGCACTGCCGAGACCGTAGCTGTTGAGCAATCCTAAACTTGCGACGCGCCTTTCGAGCGCGACGACACTATCCACGTCATCGTCCGTAAGTAGCGCTTGCTTTGATCCTAAATTCCAAGTTTGAATGCACGTCTTCGAGACTGTCGGCCAAAAGACACCGCGAGCAACGTCCACGAGATCCGACGAGAGTTCATCCAACGCGAACGACTGCTTCGTAAAAATTCCTTTGAAGAGGAGCACGTCCAATCCCTGGACGAATGTTGAGATCATTCCATCTTCTTCGTCGTTTCCTTTGCCAGCCGTTTCTCCTTTTTTCCACTTCAGCGTTTTCGCGTACCCGTTCTCTTCGTTCACGCTCAACTCAACGTTCCTCGCTCTCGACTGGACAAACGGAACGACGATTTCATCCACCACTTTCCTCGTCACGAATACCGCGCACTCGCGAAATAAAGTCTCCGAAACCGCTCTCGATGCTTTCCACGCGTCTCTCGCGTTGGAAAATTCCACCGACATCCCGCCGCCTCCATCATCATCGCTCACGCTCACGGCTCCCGCGATCCTCCTCCGTATCGCATCCTGCAACTTCACCATCAAATCATCTATCCTTTCGTTAGGAATTTCCACGCACGCGTACTCCTCTCTCGATCGCTCGAGCATTTCGTACGCGTTCGACAACTCTTTCTCCTCGTCAACCATCCTCTCCACCTCTTTCAAACACTCCTCGAACATATTTTCCTCTCGCAACATCTCTAAGTGCAGTTGTTTCAACTCCAGTTTTTCTTCCAGTTCGTGGAATTTCCGCGCGTCTTTTCGCATGCTCGTCAGCGCCTCGCGCAGTTCTTCTTCATGTTGTCGCTGGTTTTCTTCTTCTTCAACACCAAGAGTCGAAGCTGATTTTGCACCACCACCATCGTTCTCCTCCTCTCGTTCCTTCTCCTTTTCCTCTTCTTTCAAAAGCTCTAAAAACTCCTCGCAAAACGTCTCGCACAACTCGACCACTTTTTCTCGTTCGCGCTCGTCGTCGCCTCCTCCTCCGTGGTCTCTGAATTCGTCAAACGCATCTTTTAGTGTTCGCGCAATTTTCGCTCGATTTCTGTTCGATTCCGATTTCAATTTCCTCGACGCGTAACTGAGCGCTTCCAGGGATGATTCCGCTCCAGACGGTACCGATTGGTCGAGCAAATGCGCCACTTCCAGATTTTCGTCGGGTTTGTCTTTTCTCATTTCTCCTCCTCCGTGGTGGTCTCTCGTTGTTTCATTCGAGAGCCGGGACCACCCTTTAATAATAAAAGCTTTCTGTTGTCTTTCGGGAAACTTTCACGCGCTTTGAAAGCACGCACCAACAATTTTATGCAAGCACTACTTTTTCCTCCCATGAAATCTCTCTCTCTCTCTCTTTCTCTCTCCCTCTCGCAAAAAGTTGATATTTTCGGAAACGATCGGCCGGAATTCGCTCCGATCTCCTCCCATAAAATTTGGGTCGCTCTCCACCAAGGGAATGCGCTTGAACACGAAAAAAAAGAGAGAGAAAAAAGGGGGGGTTTCCACTTTATCCTCATTCTGGCGACCTGTATATATTTACTTATACATAACAAAACACAGTTTTCTCGAACTGCGCGCGCGTTACTATCACCATCATCATCAATCTCTCGAGTAGCGTGTACTCCTTTTTGATCCTTGGTTTTTGTCGCGTTCACAGAAGACAGACGTTTTAGTATATAATTTTTGCTTTTCGTTTTAAAAAGCGCACCAATAAAGTGCTGCCGCGTCAGCAAAAGACTCATCATGGAGCTTCCCCGAGGCTCGCCACCACCGCCGGACGAGTATTTCGCCTCGGAATTTAACGTCATCACGACCACGAGAGGCAGCAATTCTTCTTCTTCCTCTTCTTCTGCGTATCATCAGCGAGGCGACGATTCCCCGAAGTGGTCGTTGAGAGGGTTCTTGCCACCCGCGCATTTGCGCATAGAATTGTATCGGTACTTGAACAAAGAAGTGGTCCCCGAGGAGTCCGAGGAAGAGTCGCCGGCTGGGAGATTAACGCCGACGCCGAGGACGCCGCAGAGGCAGATGAACGGAGAGTCGATCGAGATGTTAGCGAAAGGGGTGCTGGCGTAAAGAGAGTTATATATAGAGAGAACAGTGATGGCCCGACGTTTGGTTTTCTCTCTCTCGTGCTCTCTTATCCTAAAATGTATATCAGACAGAAAAAAGATGCGGATCCTCCTGAATCATCATCTATTTGTAAATGCGATGCGTGAGAAGCATTTACATCCTATAATAAACTACGTATTAGTATTGCTATTTCTTCAAGCTCTCGTTTTATGCGCGCGTGTTTTTATAACCAAACGAGTTTCGTGCTCGATCCGATGGACGGCGTGAGCGAGGCTTCGAGTCCTCCGTTGTCGTTTACGCGCGAAGTTTTTTCGGTCATCGCGCGAGAGAATTTCAGTTGCAGCTGCTTCAATTCGGCGGCTTCGGAAGCCTCAAACAGCTTCCTTTCCGTCGCCATGTACGCTTGCAACTCATTCACCGCTAATTCTGTATCCGTACTCGCGTTGTATCTCAACCCGATTAAAAAATTCACCCACGTCTTCCTCTCCTCCTCCGTCATCGATTCTTCCCAAAACCAGTAACAAAACTTCTGAAACGCTCTCGAGACGTAAAATACCCCATGCATTGCCTCGTGTATCAGCGCATCTCTCACTTCCTTTTTATCCGAACTCGAGCAGACGGCCAATATCGCCGACTGCTCCTCCGACGGATGCCATCGGTCGTTATCCTTCGCCAAACTCGATTCGTACTCGCCTCGTTTATTCGTTCGCATAATCTTACACTCCATCAATCGATCTCTCAGCACCTTCTCTTCTCCAAACAACTCCTTTGTCTCTTCTTTACACCGATTTAAAAACGTGCAAAAGCTATTCACGCGCATGTTGTGACCGCTGTAATTCGCCGCGCCGCCGCTTCGGCCGGACGGAATCGAGGACACTATTTGCCCGTGTAAATCCACGTCTTCCAAAAACACCGACGCGCGACCGAGGGCCATTTTTTGCGTCATCGCCGATGGAAACTTTAGAAAATAGATTCTCGAATCGTTCGTCCATCGGTGTATCTGTGTTCATCGAGAGAGAGATGAGAGAGAGAGAGATGTGAGAGAAGCAGACAGAGAGAAAAAACAGTTGCGCGGGGAAAGAGAGTTGAAGAGAGAGAGCTGAAAAACATGCAAACGCGAGCACATATACACACACACACACACACACCTCGATGATGGTATTATTACTACTCTTAGAACTCTTACACGCAGAGCAGCACAAACTGTTCGCGAAATCCTCCAAAGTTTGCGTCTGTATCGCGTTTAAACCGTCGTCGTTAATGTTGTTGGTGTTGCCCATTTTTGTGGGGGAAATGCGTCATAAAAATCATCACAATGCGTTGCGCTTCCTCTCCCGCTCCTGTCTCGGTTTCGGCGGCAAAAGCAGCCTCCTCCTCTTCCTCCTCCTCTCGATGTTGTTTTCGCCGCTCGTGTTCTCCTTCAACTTCTTCTTCTTCTTCTTCCCAAAGACGACGACTGTTTCTTTCAAACCCGGGGGGATTTTCCGTCAGAGCGGCGGCTTTGTCGTCTGATGATGACACCAACAATTCTGCCGCTGCCGCTGCCGCTGCCGCGACGACGACGACGACGACTTCAGGAGGTGGTGGAGGAAAAGGAGGGAGTGAGGAGCCGAAGAAAGGCACCGCAAAAATCCAACGCATCAGTGCGGAAAACAGCAATCGCGTGAACATTTTGAGCGAAGCCCTGCCGTATTTGCAACGTTTTCAAGGGCAAACGGTGGTGGTGAAATACGGCGGCGCGGCGATGCAATCGAAAGAACTGAAAGCGGCGGTGATTCGAGACATATGCTTACTCGCTACGGTCGGGATTAACATGGTTTTAGTGCACGGAGGAGGACCGGAGATTAACAAGATGTTAGAGGTGGTTGGGATCGAGCCGAACTTTAAGAACGGGTTGCGAGTGACCGACGACGCGACGATGGAGGTGGTGGAGATGGTGTTGACTGGGAAAGTGAATAAAGAGTTGGTGGCGTTGATTAATAACAATTCGGCCGATAGAGGCGATGGAGGTGGAAGAGCGGTTGGGGTTTGCGGTAAAGATGGGAACTTGTTGAGAGGAAAAGTGAAGGATAAAGATTTGGGATGGGTCGGGGAGATTGAGTCGGTGGATCCGAAATTGTTGACGACTTTGATCAACGGCGGGTTCGTGCCGGTGATTGCGACCGTAGCGCAAGATTCAAAAGGAAACGCGTTGAACGTGAACGCAGATACCGCGGCTGGGGCGATTGCAGCGGCGTTGAACGCGCAGAAGTTGGTGTTGATGACGGACGTCGCCGGGGTGTGCACGGATAAAGACGACGTGGATTCTTTGATAAGGACTGTGACGTTTACGAAGGCTGAGGAGATGATTGCGAGTGGGATTATTGCCGGAGGCATGATTCCAAAGGTGACCGATTGTATGAACGCGCTGAGAGGAGGTTGCGTGAGTGGTCACATTATCGACGGGAGGGCGCCTCATTCGTTGTTATTGGAGATTTTAACCGACGAGGGGTGCGGGACGATGATTACGACAGACGAAAGTTGAGTGTGTGTATGTGTGTGTTCTATTTTCGTCGCGCGTGCGTGTGTTTGTATATATTACACTATTATTAATCTATCTCTATACAGCGGGAATCTCACATCTTAACTCTCTCGAACGGTAGCTATCGCATTCGCACGCTCGTTTTTTCTCGCCGTCTTTGTTCGCTTTACACGTATCGCAACAGTATATCGATGTCGAACTTTTCGAGCATTCCTCGCACGCGGCTAAGATGACATGACACGCTTTACTCGCGCATCTGGCCAGATGTGGTATGCACGGTGCTTTACACCCGTCGCACTTTGTTAATGATAATAAATTGTTGTTGTTGATGTTATTATTATTACTAAAATTATTGTTCTCATCGATGAAACCGCCAACGTCGACGCACCCTCGCGCGTCAAACACGTAATTCTTTCCGACAAACCCGTCGCCGCCGATATCTCTCGCGTACGCCACGATCCCGCCTTCTAATACGGAAACTTCTTTCGTCACGTTCAAACTCAACAAATACGCCGTCGCTTTCTCGCATCGCACGCCGCCCGTGCAATACGCGAGTACTTTTTTGTTCTCGATGTACGCCTTCCCGCCTTTCTCTTCCACCCACTCTTTAAACTGATTGAACCTTCGAATTGGGCAACACACCGTCTTTTCCGGGACAAACCTCCCCATTCGACTCTCGTACGAGTTCCTCACGTCTAACACGACGACGTCGTCATCGCTCGATTGAATAGCCTCTCTCCATTCGCTCGGCGTCAATCGATTTGGTTGAAGACGTTGTTGTCCTAACTGAAGACGCTCTTCTGCCTTCTTCTTTGACGACGACGGTTCAAACGGACACACCTCGTCTACGATTCGAACGCTCGCGCTTTCAAAAATGTGTTTACATCTCCCGTATTCCTCCGAAACCGCGCGCGCGTTCACGTTCACGCGTTCTCGCTTAAAATCCACCCCTTGTAACTCCAAAATCGCAAACTTTCCTTTCGTGCTTTTCATTTCCCGTTCAAACTGTTTCACGCGCGATTCCTTCCCCGCGGCGGTTCCGTTTATGCCTTCTGGCGAGAGCCGAATCTTCCCTCTGACGTCCAAGTCGAGCATTGTATTCTCCAAGCTCGTTTTCAGCGCGTTCAACGTCGTCGAATTCAACACGCGCTCCCCGTGAGAAATGTACCGGTAAAAAAGGACCACCGCGTGTGGTTCATCTGTTTCCACCACGTCGCAACGACACGAACAACAACAACACTTCTTCATATTCTTTTCGAAGTAAAATTCGTCGCACGTGCCTTTTGGCACTCGTCTCTGTCGTCTTTCGTCTGTTCTCGTCGTCATATCTCATCTGTTTTGTTGCGACGTTTCGATGGATAAAATGGAAAAATCATCTTCATTTCCACGGAGGAAACAACACGCACAAACGAACGCGATTATTAAAAGCGACGTAAACGACGACTGTTACGACGACGACGATGCGTTTTACCGCGGGAGGACGACGAGGACGACTTTTTACCGCGGCTGGTTCGGCAATGGCGGCCACGACCAAGAGGAACTTCACCACGGGGAACAAAGACCCGACGTCTGTGGTACTCGCGCACATTCTCCGCGAAAACGCCCACGCCAACGCACCGAACGCGCCGTTCGTGTACTTCTTCGACGAGAATGAAAAGTCTTTTCGGCATCTCTCGTTCGCGGACTTTCGCGATCGATCCTACGCGTTTGCCGCCGCTTTGAACGATCTCGGGTACAACACCAACAACCAAAGAGAAGGCAAAGAAGACCAAGAGGAGAAAAAGTTATCGATTCGTTTGGGGGATTCTCCGGAACTTTTAATCGCACTCACCGGCGCCGTTCTGAGCGGAACGAAAGTGCAAAGTTCGAAGACGGAAGGGGAGTTTTTATCCGCGAAAAGTTTCGGCGCTTTGGTGCACAGTTCGTTCAGCGGGAAAGCGGGCGAGATGGTCGGCGCGCACGAACCCATCGCGGTTGGTCCCGCCGGGTTGAAAGAGAAAGTCGTCCATTGGGAGGTGCTGATGAACGCGTACGGTAATGGAGAAGAGGACGCTTCGACGAGCGGTGGGATGTCATCATCATCGGAGAATGAAGCGGTGTTTTACTTCAATTCAACCGAGAAAGGTGAGGGAGCGGAGACGTTGTTTAAATACGGAGAACGAGCGGCGAAAGCGATGGAGTTGAGGAGAGAGGACGTGGTTATGATTGGGGTGCCGTTGTTGCACGCGATGGGGTTTGGGTTTGGCGCATTGGGGGCGATGATGGCCGGCGCGAGGATTATGGTTCCAGGGACGTGCGATGGCGTCGTGGATGATTCGGTGAAAATTGATCGAGCCGGAAACGCGAAGAGGGCGTTGATGAGTAGTATTAGTAATAGTCGTAGCGATAGTAGCGGTAGTGTTAGCGAGGAGGCTGTAACTGCGATGGTGTCCGATATGCACATCGTGAAAGCGTTGAGAGAGGAGGACGGGAATAGAGCGCTGTTGAAGAACGTGCGAACGGGATTGGTTAAAGTCGGAGGCGGCGCAAACGTAGGCGAGCACGCGCCGGTTGACATGCTCGGCGTGCCATTCGTCACCGTAGGTAAAATGAAATGAGCTTTTTTTGTTTTGTATGTGCGTGCGTTTCAATCTCTATTACTACTACTGTATGTGCTATAATTTTTCTACTTTCGTCGCCAACGTCGTTTGAAACGTGTCTTCGTTTTCTTGAACGTCCACTTCTCTTCTCAACCTTTCCTTCATGAACATCGCGCCGAGTAACGTGCGCCATTTCAAACTCGCGTCTTTCAGTTTTTTCAGCTTTTCTTTCTTTACTCGTTCTTGCTCGTCCTCGAGCAGTTGTTTCCTCACTCTTTCCTCGTTTTCCGAGACGACGACGCACCCGAGAAAGACGGGAAGCGTCGTGCCGCCTTGCTTGTACTCAAAGCCAATCAGAGCAGGGACCGCGTGAATTTGTGGATTGGTAAGTTTACGAGCCGCGGTTAACGCATTTTTGTCCTCAATGTACGCACAACCGTCTGGTAACCCGTCGCCATTCTTCGTCAAATCGACGTTACCGCGATCATTCGTAGGCACGACGCCTTTGTCCGCTTTAGGCGGGTGGTAAGTGGTGCACTGCCACTGGCCGTATAAAAAAATATCCGCGAACTGTTCTGGGTGGCCGCCGTACTGTTTCAAGTGAGCTCGCGCTTTGTTCGAAAGTAACTTCTTGATCGGACTATCAATCTCCACGTGTTTCACCATCAATCTCTTCTCAGATTTCCATCGCCGGTCGGTCCGAAGCGTCTGAACGTTTTCGCGAGGGTAAACGAGTTTCCCGTCGACGCACCCGGCGACGCCCGTTTTCGGATAAATGCACTCGTTTTGCCTCAAGTGCGCTTCTATGCACCACAAAGGGTGCAATTTGATTTCCGTGAGCGTTTTTGGCGGTCGCTCCGATTTTTGCATCGTTGCCATCTCGTCGCGCTCGTCGATTAACGCTTTTTTCAAATACAGTTGACTGGAATTTTCCTCGTCGTTATCGTGAATGCCGCTGAGATCAATCTTGTGCGCCGCGCTGAGCTCGTTCCATCTCTGATCACCTTTGATGCGTTTCTTCAAAGCTTTTATGGCAAACTGCTTTTGCGAATACTTTCTCGTCACGTCCGTGAAGGACAAAACGTTGCCGTTCTTCTCTTGATCGAATTCGTCGAAAGCGACGACGTATCCCGGGTACGTCGACCACGTTTTCACGATATCGTCGACGTCACCGATGGTAAAAGTATGCGTGGTTGGAGAGAGCGCGATTGGCACAAACTTTGCGGATTCTTTTTTCTTCTGCGCATTTGCCGCCGATGGGGTAGATGATGCGGTCGTTTTCTTCTTCTTTGTTTTCTTCCGCGTCGATTCCTCGGTCGTCGTATCGTTCCCGCCTTCTCGCACGAGCGCTTCCAACCAGTGCGTAATCTCGTCCGCCGCATCGTCGTCTTCCTCGCCATTATTCCTCGCCGCTGCTCCGTTCTTCTCCATCGCTTTAAAAATATTTGCCGGTTTACCATCTAACGATCGCAAGGTTGTTTTCCTATCTAAATCCGGTCCTTTCGCGTCGTGCGGCAACGGTTTTAAACTCGCGCACAGTCTCGCGCGAATACCCAAAGCGCGTAAGAAAGCACACAAAAGCGCCGCCTTCATCTCCGAAACGTTCGAAAATGAAGAGAGTCTCATTGTTTCGTTGATATTTTTATCTTTTCTTCTTAACATCTCGCTCAACTTCCACGCCACGCCTCCCGCGAACCCGGCCTTACTTGCCCGCGCTTCTTTCGCGCTCACGTACGGCGTCCAAGAAGAACGCTCCTCTTCCTCGTTATCAGAAGTACAACGAGAAGGGCTTAACACGTGGTCTTGAAAAAACTTCACCGCGAAATGCAACATCACCCTCACCACTGGTTTTCCTTCCTTCTTCCCAGGTCTTTCTAAAATACCTTCCACCAATCCTCTCGGCGCCACGCTGAGCGCCAAACATCGCAACGCGTCGCTCTCGAGCGCTCGATTGACCAAATGCACCCTCGCTAAACGACACAACAACTCCGCGTGATGTAGCTCTTTAATCTTGTTCCTCTCCTGTCTCGTTATCCTCCTTTTATTTTTATTCTTCACCTTGATCTCGTTCGGGTCCCCGGTGATCTCGTCCACTATTTCGCACTCGCTGTCTCTCTCGTCTTCTTCCTTCGCGTCGTCGTCGTTCGCCGCCGCGCTTTCATTTTCCTCAATCTCTTCCTCTTCTTCCTCCTCTGTTTCCACGTCTTCCCACTCCACTTCGCTCGAGTCCGACGACAAAGAATTCTTCAAATCATCATCTGGACCTTCTTCGTTCCGGTCTCTCGCCGGCATGCCGCACGGATTTGCGACGTTGAAAGCGTTTTCAGCCTCTTTTTCCTCCTCCTCCTCGTTCGTTACGAGATTTTTGTTCCTCTTCTTCTTCTTTCTCATCGCGTTCAAAACTTGTTCCCTGGACGCGCGGAGCAACGAAGAAGCACCACCGTTACCTTCTCCACTCCTTTTCGTCTTTTTGGTCTTTTCCTCTTCTTTTTCTGCACTCAAAGCGCGTTGTTCAAAGTCCGCATCTTTTCTTTTCATCATTTTCCCCCTCATCGCACCACCACCAGACAAATTTTGTGCAATTCAGATCTCAGGAAAAAAGAGACACCTTCTGTCTTTGCGACCGATGAAACGATGATGTGCTCACGAGTCGTGACTCACAAAAACCATATAATCATCGCGCGAGAGGAGGAGGAGTAATACTCGTTCAAAGTTTTCGTGCGTTTGTGTGTTTGCTTTTAGAAGCAGTTAAAGGAGGAGAGATGAAAGTGAGCGAAAATTTTAGGGTTTTAAGATTTAGGGTTTGTTTCTTTGTGTGCACTCTTGAGAATACTAACTCTCTCTCTCTATTAAAAGAGATTCTTAGTATATATACAGAGAGAAAAAAGATACATGAATGTAGCAGCAGGGGAGAGGGCAAAAAAGACGAAGACAAAGAGCGAAAAGAATGATGATTATTGTTTTCGTCGTCGTCTTTATCGTCATCATCCGTTGTTGGAGTACGCGAGAGGACGGAAGAAAAGATTAGGCGATGCTCATTTTCATCATCATCATCATTCCCTGGAGAAGAAATTGATGGAATTCTTGCATCCGTACGAGACGTTAGGGATCGATGCAAACGCGATCACGGCGAAATACGCCGGGGAGATGTTTTTGAATTATTGTTTATCTTCTGCTACTTCTTCTTCTTCGCTTTGTTGTTGTTGTTGTTATTGTTGTTGTTCTCAGGAGGGGGGGAAAAGACGCGAGGACGAAGAAGACGGTTTTAGGGGAGAATTGGAGTGTTTCTTGGGTGCCAACTTTTGTCAGGAGAAGGAGAAGGAGAAGAAGAAGAGGAGGAAAAGCAGCGACGTGATCGTGATACTCTCGAACAACAACGACGAGAAGACGGGTAATGGTGATACTACTCTCAGAGGAAGAAGAAGTGTCAGTCAAAACACGACGATTGAAATACTATCATCATTGGAAACAGATTCGCAGAAGAAGCGTCTTCGAGTCGACGATTCAGACGACGATGACGACGCGAAAGCATTTTGGAACAGGCGGATTTTAACGACTCCACCGATGTCTCCCATAAAAAAACACCCGGTGCTTTTTTCTTCAAACGTCAACACTCCGGAGAAAGCGAGCGAATCGAAATCGAATGCAGTCGTTAACAAGAACGACGCCGACACCATTCGTCGCGGCCCGACGAAGCATACTCAAAACAGAATCCCACAAAAGACGACGACGACGAAAGTAAAAATAACAAAACGCCAAAGGCTTAAACTCCAACAAAAACAGGAAGAAACCGATCGCGCTCGATTGGATTTACTCGCCATCGCGCGCAAAGAGGAAAAAAAAGCGGACGATTTTGCTCGAAAGTCTCGAGTCAATTGCATCAAATCCAAACGTCTCGCGAAAAAGAAATGGTCGATATACGATTCGCAGAGAAGACGTAAACGAAGTCTCGACGCCATCCTCGCGACGTCAAATACGTTGTTGTTCTCATGACATCATCATCTCTGAGTTACTTCTTCCTATTCCTCGGTCGAGAGAGAGAGAGAGAGAAAGAGAGTGAGAGACGAGATCAACACATCATCGGGTCTTCATAAATGTGAACACCACTTTCGTCGCGCAAAGTCCAAAGTCTCTCGCGTAACGCTTTCGTCTCTTTTTTTTAAGTTTCAGATAAAATAGTGCACCGAAATGCACTCGAAAACGTGAGAGAACTCGCATCATAGATGCGCTAGACGCGTTTGCGAATAGTATATAATAAACGCTGAATTTATTAGCCTTGTTTATATGAATCAGTAGTGTACATGCAAGAAGAAGAAGAGAAAAAAAAATCAAAACGGCAGCACAAAAGGTCTCTCAACTAAAAAGCTGCTGTACTAAAATTGCGAAGAAAAACACACACACACACTAAGAAGAAGTAAACAGTATGGCGGCAGAAATGCGCGCAATGCTGGACCAGCTCATGGGCGCCGAGCGGGACGTCCCTTTAGACGAAAGAGTGAACAGGAAGAAGTTGTTTACGGTAAACGAATACTACTATTAGACGACTCTTTTTACAACATTTTCAATCCGCTTTTTTTTTTCTCCCGAACGGATTGACGACGTAAAGTGTTGGTGTTGACGACGACGAGGATGCGGCGAGAGTTTTATCACACTCACCGAGAACGTTTCTTTCTGTTCCCTATTCTCTCTCTTATTCGAAAACAGGACGAAGACGTGGACAAATACTTCCTCTGCGGCTTCGACGTGACGATGTTTAAAAACACAAAATCTGCGGACGAAATCGCCCGAGCCTTGCGTGTGCCGGTGCAACAAGCGAGCAAACAAGAGCATCCGTGCGGCGTGCAGTCGATGGAGTTACGCGCAGAATTTCAAGTTCTCACCGATCGAGAGCGAAGTAAATATAACTACGAGAAAGAGACGAAGAAAATTTTGGACCGGCTGGTGTCCGATTGCGATCGACGGATTCGAATTGCCACGGAACGCGTGGAGATGGAACGCGCGGAACGGGCGCGAGTGTACGGGATGGTACCGGTGCACGATAAACAAGCGTTGGCGCAATTGGCCGATCAGACGCAGTGCATGCAAAAGAAAATCGAACAGTTGGGGATTATTGGAGACGTGGATGGTGCGGAGAAAGCGATGAAGGAGCTGGATGAGATTGCCGAAAGGAGGAAAAAGTTAGAGGAAGTCGTGGAGAAAGAATGCGAGAGACGCGTGGAGACGATGAAGCGGTTGATCGTGTGCCCGCTGAGCGGGGTGTTTTTGAACACTCACGATAACGAGCAACGGGTGAGAGATCACCAGATGGGAAAGCAGTATTTAGGATGGAAGAGGATTAGAGAGTTGAAGGAACGTTTGGCGGATATTTTGAGGAAACGCGCGGAAGGGAAAGGAGAGGAGAACGATCGGGTGTATTCGAAGCCTCTCGGGAAGCGAGAAGACGAAGAGGAGGAAGAAGAAGAGGACAGAGCAGGAGCGGAAGCGGAAACGGAAATGAAACCGCCGAGCGAAGAAAAGTACAGGAAAGTAGCAGTAGAAGAAAAAGAAGCATCTAAAGTAAAGGATGAGGAGAAGAAGACGGAGAAGAAGAAAGAAGCGCTGGTCGTCGTGAAGCGACGCAAGATAGAAAAGGAAGCCGACCAAAAACCCGAGGCGCCGGACGAGAAGAACATTCTGAGCGACGTGCCTCCTCCTCCATCTTCGAGAGCATTCGACGGCACTCCAGCCGCGGGAACGACGACGACAACGACGACTACCACGACAAACAACACGACGATGACGCACGTATCCGAAGAGGAAAAAGTAGACGATAACACTATAAAAAAGAAAGACGACTACAACAGTCATCCTCGCGAGCATCATCGTCGTTCTCCGCGCGACCGCGATCATCATCGCGACGACCGCGATCATCGAAGCAGCAGACGCCGCTCACGCTCTCGCTCGAGCGAAGACCGCCGAGAAAGAGACTCCTCGGATCGTAATAAATCGAGCCGCCGTAGAAGACAAAGTCGCAGTCGCAGTCGCAGCCGCAGCCGGGAAAGAGACCGTGACCACTCTCATCGACGCCGCCGAGACTTTAGTCGCAGTCGAAGTTACAGTCCTTCGAAACGAAGACGCAATAATACCGACAGAAGAAAGTACGATTACGACGATTACGACGATCGTAATACTAAAAGTCGCCGGGGCCAGTACCACCACCACCGCCGCGGTTCTTCCAGGTCGCCCGAGCCGCCGCGAAATAGGAGAGACCACGGTGGTCATCGGAGAACGACGAGAGACCGATCTCGATCTCGCTCGCCAAGACGAAGGTAATAATAAAATGCTGTTGGATTTCATCTGTTTTAATGGTGCATCGTCATCCTCGCGTCTGTCTGTGAAACGTTTTTCATCTCAATACACTTCTGCATAAAAAAGAATCCACACAACACGCTTATGATATGCGCAAATCATAATCATCATTCACACATCATCATCTTACCGTAAAAAATGCCTCCTCCACCAAAACTCCTCCGTACTCAAGTCCTCGATCACTTGAACGATCCATCCACGACGAAGAAATACGTCGGTTTAGCGTTAGCCGTGAAGTTGTTACAACAAAAACTTGGGGAAGAAGAAGACCAATCGAATTCCGATTTCGTTCGTGACGATGACGACGACGTCTATCTCTCCGTCTGCCAAGCGGCGATGAGAGACGACTTTTTGTTCTCGCTGATTAGTCCTCCTCGCGAGGATGATGATGATGCTGATGACGACGATTCAGACGACGACGAGAGCAAAAGTTTAAGTCAAAAGAAGACGAAGGATTTTAACATCAATCAACCGGAAAATATGCAGAAAAGAAGTCTAGGTATCAACGTCTGCGCGAGTTTAGCCGCCGGCTCGAGAGAGTGCGCGTTAGTATTACTCCCAATATTGGAGGAATTATATACAAACTCGAAGATCATCTTACCGAGGGACAGCATGGCAAAAGTGTGCGAATTTACGGATCGAACGCTCGTGGCGGTGGTCCGCGCCGACGACGGCTCGTGGAAGGGCGAGGACGACAAATGGAAGTGGAAAGATACTCCACTGAAGATCTTGAAGGAGTGCGTGTGCGAGATGTGTGATATTTTGTGTGAGGCGTTTGAATCTGAAGAGGAGGAAGAGAGGAATGAAAACGAGGCGCTCATCGTGTCAGGGATCGCTGCTTTGAATAATATTGTGAGGGAGATTTGTCTCGCGCACGATAAGGAAAACGTTTTCGCGTTCGATCCGTACGAAGAATTGGATTTAGTATATGACAGCGAAGATGAAGCCTCGAATCCGTACGTGGACATTGCGAATCATATCGCGGTTAGTAATGGGATGATTGGTAGAGTTGCGAGGGAGTGTTTGTATAAGAGAGCTGGGACGGAGGCAGCGTTGGTGGCTTTAGAACTCATCAACACGGTGATAGACGCAAAAATATTAGGTGAAAACGACGAGAGCGCAAAGCATCGATATAAGCATTTGGCATGGGAAGATTTTGAGAGCAAGTGGTCGAACGAGCTTCGCGAGGGATTGAAGTTCATCTTGTCGTCCAAGAGTGTCGGTAAAAGACAACGAAGGCTCGCGGTGCACGTCGCGGCCTACGTGCAACACTGCTGCGGAGATGATGGTTGGATGCTGAAAAGCTCGCCGTCGTTGCTTTCAGAAACGAGCAAGGAGAAGAAGAAGAATAACAACAAGAAGAAAATACCAGGCGGAAGAGTAGCTGCCGCTGCCGAAAAGACCAAGAACATCACGCTCTTTGAACTCGTCTCGCAGATTTGCCGCGTGGAGATGCAAATCGAAATTCATCATTTACTCGAATCGGACGATAGCGAGATACGATATAACGCGAGCGAGGATTTACGTGATAACTTGCAAAATTTTGGAACCCTCGTGCGAGTGTTCACGCTCGCCATCGGAGGAGGGGACGACGAAGGAGGAGACGATGTGGACGATGTCACAAAAGGCTTGGAGAATCTTGACATCTCCGCGGAAGGGGCGATGAAACAACTAAACGTGATCGTTTCCGTTATCGGTAGTCTGCTGGAAGTCATAGGCTCGGCTGAAAACTACGAGCGCTTGGATGAATGTGGCGCAGACCCGTTTCTTATGTTCACGATTGCGGATATTGTGGCGAGATTTGCGAACGAGCTCGAGGTTGTTCACGTAGGCGAAATCGACGCGAGCATGAAACACGTCGCGGAAAATATGCGTAAAAGACTCGCTCAGATAGACAGTTCGTCGAAGAAGAATGGTAAACTTCAATACGGATGGGATCGAATGGAATCAGTCATATACAACTTCAACGTTCGAATTTGGAGTACCTTTGAAACCGCGGACGATCCCGAGCGTCTCGAGTGCCAGATCAATTCTGGTTTCATCTCGCTCTTATTTGAAATGATTGCAGATAATATCTCCGCGAAATGCGACGTATTTCCTGACTCTTTTGACGCGCGGACGAAGTTCTTGAGCTGGGTCGCGAAATACGCGGATGATTTGGCCCAGGACATGTCCCGGATGCTCGTCGAAGGATGGTCGGACCGCCTTCGCGTCTTGAACTTAGATCCCGGCGAAATCGAACGAATAAAGAAGCAATGGGCGAAACTCACAAAAGCCGTCCAAGAAGGAAAAGTAACGACCACTGATTACGTGAAATCTTCTTCGCTACGTGAGAAATCAGCCAAAGTAGCGGAAGGAATACTTCGGATTTTTGAAGATCTGGACGACCCGAAACGCTTGGACGTTTTGTGCGGCAGCTTATAGAGTAGCGGTGTAAAGTTTGATAGTTTTTATAGTATTAGTAGTAAGTTTAATTGTACAACATTAAGATTAACAGTAATAACAGCAACAACAGTTTTTGTTTAGCCTCGGAGAAAATAACTCAAGCCCCGGCGTTGAACGCTTTCACGCCTTCTCTGTGCCCTCTCCCTTTCGGTTTCGCCCTTACCGTCTTATAAAACTCCCTCAACGTCGCCTTATCCGTGTTTTTTCTGTCCACCGCTAACTCTACCCCACCTTCTTTACTCCTCGCTTTAATCGCCCCTTTCCCGAGCTTATTCTCCATCGACCATTTCAACGCTTTCGCTTCGATCCTCTCTTGCTTCAATCTCCTCTCTTCCAGCTCCATCGGCGTCGGTCCTTCCTCCGGCTTCAACGCTAAATACGCCGCTTTCCACGTCTTCTTATCCTTCGGCGGTTTCCTAAACGCCGGTAAACTATCCGCCTCGAACCACGCTTTCGCGCAGTGCGGCCACCACGCCTCGTCCGAGTCGGTCACTTTTCGATACCGACACGAGACGCCTTTCGGGCACGTGCACCTTTCCGCCGTTTTCGCTAAATCTTGCGCGCTTAAATTCGAAATCGTTCGTAACATCGTTTCCGCGGTTAACGCGTCTCCCAGGAACGAAGGGTCTAATAAGAGTTCGAGCGGGCACGTGATATCGAACGAGGACGTCGAGTGGAAAGAGGATGAATCCGAGGATGACTCATCATCGTCCTCGTCTCCCATCATCTTTTTCTCTCTCTCTCTCTTATTCTCTCTCTGCGCGCGCGCGCGCGTCGCAAATCTCTCTCTCTCTCTCACTCTCTCTCTCTCACGAGAAGAAGATATCGTTAAAGAAAAGGTACTCTCGCTCTGTGAGTAAGTAAGTATGTAGTATTCTTTGTACGTTGTGGAAAAGAAGTGGTTGTATCACACCTTTAACGGTAGGAACACCTCTCGAAAAACTCTTCAAAGCACCCGAATTTTAACTTCCAGATGACGAAATGTTTTCCGACGAGGGGGGACAGACACCAAAACACTTCTTTTTTACTTCTTTTTGGCGACGACGACACACAAAACAAAACTTCGCTCTCTTTGTTTTTTGAACGATATTTTTTGCGTATCTTTTCGGTCACGTCACACGTAACTCGAACAAACACAAATTCTAACAACGTTTTCCCCGAAAGCGCTCCTTTTCTATACTCTCTCTCTGTGCTCTCACACACATATATATATATATATATAGTACGGACGACGACGACGTAAACGACGACGTGAACGAGTTTCGGAGGAGACGATTTTGTGCAGAGTTTAGCGCGCCTGTTTTGTGTAGCGTTTAAAGAAGACGACGAAGACGAAGATTAGAGAGAGATGATGGTCGTTCGTTCCCGAGGAGGAGGAGGAGGAGGAGTAGGACACGTCTCGCGGAGCACGAAAACGAAAAAGACCGCGAGAGAGCGAGCGGCGTCGCATCAATTCGCGAGCAGTAGCAAAAGCAGCGGCTTTTGCGGGGGGTCTTCTTCTCCTTCTTGTATATATTTGCGCGATGATGATTTCGGTGGTGGTCGAGGAGGAGGAAAAGGAGGAGGAGGACGAAGAAGGAAGAACTATTACGGTAGGAGTAAATCATCGGCGAAAGTGTGCTGCGCCGCGATGACGACGATGGATGCGTTTTATGGAGAACAACAGAGCGAGATGATGACGAGTAGGAGTGGAGAAGAAGTTCGTTTTGTCGCGACGCCGCCGACGAGGACGAGCGACGGGTTTAATGGAGTCCTCGCAAAGTACGGCGTAAGTACGGTGTCGGTAGATTCTTCTTCGGAAGATAACGATGATGCGAGCAAAATTTTCCCAGAAAGCATTCTTCGTCGCGATAATAGGAACAACATCATTACTAAAAATGCTCTATTCTTGGCGGACGTGTACCTCCCGACGCCGCGCTTAGACGGAGACCAAACGCCGGCATCCATCGTGAAAATATTCGTCGAACGCGCACAAGACGCGATGGGATTACTCGATTCTGGAATCGAAGAGGAACAGTTACCGACTGGGGTGATTATACAAGCCGCGGAGAATCCGAGGGCATTCGTGAACGAGTTGGTGAAGGAAACGAGAGACGGGGTAGAATCCGGAGCGACCCTGGACGATAACGAGTGGACGAAGGTTTTGAAGTCGGTGGATGTGGACGTCGGTTTGCTTTTACTCTCGGTCGTGGTTATCGTGCCGACGTTTAGAAAGTTTAAATTATCTCCGGTGTTGGGTTTCTTAGCCGCCGGTCTAGGTTTGAATAAGCTCGGGTTGTTCATCGAGAACCAAGAGGTGGATCAGTTTTGCGAGCTCGGGATTCAGTTTTTGTTATTCGAGATGGGTTTGGAGTTGTCGATTACGAGATTGAAAGCGTTGGCGAAATACGCGTTCGGTTTAGGTTTCACGCAAGTCGCGGCGGTGAACGTGCTCTTCGCTATGGCGTTGTTGCCAGCAGGGAACGCCATCGGGACGAAAGTTTTAGAGTTTGTACAACCGGGGAACAACGAGATGTTACAGGTGACTTCGACGTTAGAGGCGGTGGTGATTGGTTTCGCGTTGTCTTTATCTTCGAGCGCGTTTGGTTTGCAGTTGTTGCAAGATAAGCAACAATTGGCGACAAAGTTTGGAACCGCATCGTTGGGGGTGCTTTTGTTTCAAGATTTAGCGGTCGTGCCGTTTATTATTTTGTTGCCGGTGTTGTCCATGGCGGCAGCGAGCGGCGGAGGAGCGAGCATGGATATGGGCGTCATGGCAGCTGGCGGCGCGACGTCCATGCTCGATCTCGGCGCGCTAGCGTTTGCTGGGAGATCGCTCGCGTTGGTTGGTTTCGAAGCCGTGGAAGCGGCGGAAGCTGGGACGGATGTTTTCGTCGCCATGTCCTTGCTCACTCTCTTCGGCTTCTCCTTCGCCTGTTCTGCGATTGGTTTTAGCGACTCGTTGGGAGCGTTCCTCGCCGGTATCGTTTTGGCGGACACGAAATACGCGCACCAAATCATCAACGAGCTGAACGCGTTCAAAGGTTTATTCCTTTCGCTTTTCTTCGTGACCATTGGCACGACCATCGACGTCCCGTTGGCCATCGAAATGTTCCCGATTATTTTGATCATGACCACGACTTTGATGGCCACCAAAACCGGCGTCGTCACCGCACTTGGCCCACTCGTTGGCCTTTCCTGGCGCGAAGCCTTGGTCGCCGGCGCGGTCCTCTCCCAAGGCGGCGAATTTGCGTTCGTCATCTTTGGTCAAGCCACCTCCACCGGCGCCGGTAACCTCTTCCCGCAAAAATTAGAAGAAGTTTTAGTCTGCGTCGTCATCTTATCCATGGCGTTAACCCCGGTCGCGGTCGAAGTGGCCATGAAAATCGCCGGCCCAGAGTTACCTCTCGGCAACTGTTCCGACGATGCCGCAAACCTCTCCTCGGACGAGCTCGAGGCGTGCGAAGTCACGAGCAGCTGGAACGAAGCCGCATCCGCAAACTTGAACGCCATGGCGGAGTCGGAAGAACTCAAAGCGGCGACCCAGGATTTGAAGCAAATAGGCAGCGGGAGCTATAAGCGCATCAAGAGAGAAAGAGACCCTCTGACGCAATCCATAGACGAATCCGTCGCGCAAGAACTCAAAAGCCAAGATGAAGCCACCAAGCCGCGATAATAATAATACTATAAGCAGTTGTGTGTTGTAAAATATCTAAGAAAAGCCACAGTTAAAAATCAAAATGCGCGCGCACAAACTGCTCTCGTCGCAACAACAGCGCACTTTATTACGACTAAAACCCCAAAGAAGCGAGAACAGACGACGTTCTAGAGCATCGAACGAGCGATGTTACGCTTCTTCTAATAAGAAGAAGCTAAAGGTTGTCGTCTTTTCCACGTCTGATTACGAGCGAGAGATTTTGGAAAAGCAACTGAATTCACATTTCCACGTGACTTTTCTCAAACCTAGATTAACAATAGAAACGGTCGATTTAGCTCACGGGTACGACGCGATGTGTTGCTTCGTGAACGACGATTTATCCACGGACGTTATAGAAAGATTGAGTGAGAAGTGTGGGGTAAAAATGATCGCGTTAAGATGCGCTGGCTTCGATAAAGTAGACGTGGAAAGTTGTAAAAAATTCGGCGTGCTCGTGTACCGGGTGCCGATGTACGATCCGCTCTCAATAGCAGAACACGCCATGGCGTTGATCTTAGCGTTGAATAGGAAACTCATGATCTCGCATTCGCGCGTCAAGTCTGGGAATTTCACTTTAGATGGGTTGGTTGGGTTCTCGATGCGAGGCAAAACGCTCGGCGTCGTAGGAACGGGAAAAATCGGACGAGGCTTGGCGAATATTTGCGCCAACGGGTTTGGCATGAGCGTTTTAGGCTACGACTTGAAACAAAAGCGAGAGTTTGTCGGTCAATATTGCGACGACGTCGAAACCGTGTTAAAGAATAGCGACATCATCAGTCTCCATTTACCGCTCAACGAGCACACGAAACACTTCATCGCGGAGAAGGAAATCGATTCGATGAAGAGAGGCGCCATGCTCATCAACACCTCTCGTGGAGGCCTTCTGAACATCAAAGACGTCATCTGCGGACTTCGTCTCGGGAAGCTCGGCAGTTTAGGCATAGACGTTTACGAATCCGAGGAGAAGATTTTCTTCAAAGACTTTTCCAACTTAACCGTCGAAGAAAAAATGTTATATTGGGACGATACCATGGCGCAGCTCTCGTCTTTGCCTCAAGTGTTAGTGACGCCGCATCAAGCGTTTTTAACGCACGAAGCGCTGACGGAGATTGCTGAATGCACGAAACAAAACATTCTGGAATTTGCAGAAGAATTAGACGACGCGGAAAACGACGACGCTTCCAGAGAGGATGTTTCGAATACCACGAGAGTTTGTTAGTTTCTTTTCTTCATATAAGAGCGCTGCGCGCGCACGGCATAAACACTATTTATCACGCGCTCCTTCCACATCTCCACAAACTCAGCGCATAGTATATACATATATATTTATAAGCACACACATCTGCACCCGCGCGACGCTCGATTATTCACAGGTTTCCGTCGTCTCAATGTCTCAGATTTCGGGAAAGGCGGCGACGTCGATGCCGTCGATATCTTCATCGCAAAGAAGAAACACATTCAGCGGCGGCGGCGCTCGAGTTCAACGCGCGACGACGATGAAGAATACTAAAACGATTCAGACGACGCGTTTTGTTCCTCCTCCTCCTCCTCGTCGTCGCGTGCGTCGTCAAGGAAGTCTTCCGCCGTCGCCGGGCTTTTGTTCGATGATATCTAGAGGAGGGAAGAGTTTGTTACCGAATTTAATTGATGAAAAAGCGGATAAGAGAAACGTGACGGCGAAAGCGTCTTCTTCATCATCATCATCATCATCATCGTCGTCGATAAAACCCGATTTCGAGGAAGGAGATGATGAGGAAAAAATCATCCTCTATTCCCAACGATGGGTTCAACTCGGCTATCTCGCCTGTTTAGCGTTGATTTCCGATTGGGTGTGCTTTTCAGTTGCGGCAACGCCGGGGACCTGGGATTCGATTTTTCATCGAAGTCCGGAAACGTTGATCGACGTGTTTTTATTTACGAACGTCGCGTTTTGTTTCTTGGAGCCGCAGATTGTCGGGAAGTTTGGTTTGCGAAACGTCGTGGTGAGCGCGGCGGCTTTGATGACGTTTGGGTGCGCTTTACGGTCGGGATTAGAGTTTAACGATTTCATTCCGTTCGCGTCGTTTATGCCTTCGTATACCGAAGAAGTGGTAGGCACTGTTTTAGTTGGAGCTGCGCAGCCATTTTTTCAATGCACACCTACTTTATTGTCGTCGAGGTGGTTCGGCAAAGACGAGAGAGCGTTATCGACGTCGATCGCGATAAACGCGAACCAGATTGGCATAGCGGTCGCCTTCCTCGTCGGCGGATTGATGGGACAAACCAACGAAGGTTTAAATGGGTATTTTTCGTTGATTACTTTACTGAGTGGAATCGTGACTATTGGCGCGTTCATACAGTTTCAAGAGAAACCACCGACGCCGCCGAGTTTATCGCAAATGCAACAGGAAAAAGAGAGAAAACGTAGATGCAAAGCCGAAGAGGCATCGCGCGACGTCGACGCGTCGCAGAATATGGGCAAAGACGAGTTAGCCGAGTTAAATTTCCCGGCTTTATGTAAACGTTTGTTGAACACGCCGGGATTTTGGCAGCCAACGGCTGCATTTGTAGCTTCTATTGCCATTTCAAACAACGTTTCGGCGTTTATTGGAACAACTTTAGGGAAAGCGGGGGTGGAAAACGCGTTCGAAGCCGACGAGTTTGGCGCGGCGTTTCAATTGGCCATCATGTTTGGATCCATCTTTTTAGGCGGCTACGTCGATCGGTCCAAGAAGTATAAACCGGTCTCCTTGGCTTTGATCATCCTCTCCGTATTCCTCTTGATTCCAATTGGCGCGGGAGAAGTCATACCGGACGCGTACGTCCTATTTAGTTTAGTCCTCCTGGGGTTCACCGTCGGCCCCGTCCAGCCGATTTGTGCCGAGTTGGCCGTGGAAGTCTCCTACCCGGAGGATGAAAACGGCGTCGTCGCGCTTCAGCAAGTCTGCGGCAACCTCTTCTCGGCCATCTTAGTCCCCATCTTAGCCTTCGCGGCACACGGCGACTTACTCTTCGGTAAACTGAGCGGCGACTACGCGATATTAATAGTCTTAGGTTTGGTCACGCTCGGGTACTTCACCACGTTCGACGCGCCTTTGAAACGCTTGGAAGCGGATAAAGCCGCTTCCGAGTAATACGTTTAAAAAATGTACCATAAACTAATACAAAAACTCGCCGCGAGAGCGAGCATAATAGAGAAACGTTTAGAAAAAAACGAGACTCGTCGTCGAATACGCGAAGAGAAAAACGAATAGTACTACTACCAATATACTCCTCCTCCTCCTCCTCTCGGCCTTCTCATAATTGTGATAAAAGCGTCGTTTCCCAGCTGTTACGTATTCGTATTCGTGTTTCATTCGATAACATGCGTTCGGTACCATTGGCAAAGATAAATATTTACAACGTTTATAGTAGCGGTATTTTCAAGTATTTTTTTTCTTCGTGTGGCAGACAAACGACAACTCATCTCTCTCTCTTTATCCTTTTACATTAATCTAAAGCGGAAAGCGTGCGCTCTCTCTCTCTCTCTCTTTCTGCGAGCGCATCTCATCATCCTTCATGTGAAGCGTATCGTTAAATTTATTAATACTTGCCCTTTCTCGCTTGCGCCGGCGATCTGGTTTTTCTCTTACCACCGGAAACAGAAGAGGATTTCCCGGCGATTGGCACACCTCTTCGGCCTCGTCTCGCCGCAGGCGACGTCGCGACGGACGGCGCCGGGACGACGGTTTTCCCTTTCGGCTTGTACGCGGGTTTCGCGGCGGACTTTTTCGTGGCGGCCGGAGACTTTTTCACCGCAGCAGCGGAGGAGGATGAAGACTTTCTCACTCTCTTCGTCGCCGCGTTGGCGTCGCCGACGGAGAGGAACCCGAAGGACAACACCGCGGCGGAGAGGAAGTCTCTCTTGGATAAAGATTCCGAGCTGATGATCGCTTTGGCTTGGATGGAAGATCTCTTGATTTTGGATTGTTGCTTTTTTTGCGCGGCAACATTTACTTTCGTGGCGCAAAAAGATGCGGATTGAGTCATAGAAAACATCTTATACGTGTTGTGTTGAGTGCGTGTGTACGTGCGTATCGTTGAACAAAGAAGAGTATCTCGATGCGAAAAGTGACGATACGCTGGATGTGTTGTTTGAGACGGAAAAAAGATACTCTCGTTCGTTTCCCCTCTGGTACGCAGAAAGCCACGATGGCAAAAAAAAAGAAAAAACGGTGGGTCCAAAATCGCCCAAAAAATTGTGTTCTCCCTTGTGTTGGAAAAGGAGGATTTTGTCTCGCGCGATACGCTTTTTGGTCGCGATGAAAAGTAGTATTTGCAATACGAGCAGGCAGGGGGTGGTGCACAAATTTTTAAAAGAGACGTACGAGTAGTAAAAATAAATGCACACATTCTATCAACTCATTAATTAATAAGCTCTTCTTCTTCTTCTTAGTATTAATAGTTTATTAGTACTACTTCGACGAGTCTCTCTTTCTCTCTATTCCTCTCTATTCCTAGTCGTCGTCGTCGTCCGAGGCGGAACTCATGTGGGACAAAAATCCGTGCAGTTGCTCGTTCTCCCTGACCAGTCGTTCGTTCTGCGCGGTCAATTCACTCTTCTCTTTGATCAACTGTTGTAACTGGACTCGGACTTGTTCCATCAACTTGTCCTCTTCCTCTTTGTTGTGTTTGCTCTGTTGGCGTTTTTGGAGGCCGAGGTTTTGTTTTTTGAGCAAGTCGATGTCGCGTTGGAGCAATTTTCGGTGCGCGGTTTCTTCTCGCAAGTTTTGAGCGACCACGTCCACTTGGGCGGTTAAAGACGCGTTGCAGCGTTGGAGATGTTTGTTTTGTTGGAGGAGGTGTTTGGAGAGCCTGCGAGGGGTTTGAGGAAAGTTTGGGTCGACGTTTTCTTTGTTGTTGTCGTCAACTTCGTCCCAGTTCTCCCAAGAAGACGAAGAGGAGGAGGCTTTCGTCTCCTCCTCTCCTCCTCCTCCTCCTCCGTTGTCTTTGTTGTTGTTGCTACTGCTGGTACTAGTTCTATTGCTGCCGTTTGTGCTGCCTAACGACTCTCTGCATCGCATTTTGATCACGTTCGGCGAGCTCATCGGGTCTTCGTCTTCCGTCGTTCGGCTCTTCCGCGGACGCCCGCCCGGCGGCGACATCTTTTGCGAGGCAAAGTGGTCCAATTTCAACGCCGTCGTTTCGACCGCTGCATCTAAAGTGGACGCGAAGGAGCTCACCGCTCCGACTAAACCGGTGTACGATTTCGTCAAAACGCTGTCCACGGCTTCATCGATAGATTGAATCACTTGCGCGGTTGGCGAAGCCGCCTTGCGCTCGGGCGAGGACGTTCGGTATAATCTGGTGAAATTTTTCTTATTGTTGTTGTTACTCCCGAACCCGCCTCGCGCACTATTCGACGACGGCGTCCTCGGTGCTTGTTGCTGCTTACTACTGTTACTGGAACCCAACGCAATCTGTTCCATTGGCGTCGGCACGCACTGGAATTTTTTACTCGCAAGCGGGACGGAAGCGCGTTCGCTCGTCTTCTTCGTGTGTTGTTCGCTCCTCCTCCTCGCTTCCGCGGCAACATTTGAGTCCTCCGACGAACACCCCCAACTCTCCCAATCGTCGTCCGAATCGTCGTTCGTGTTCGCTTTTGTTGTTGTCTTCTTCGGAGGACTCAAATGTTTCGCCGATTTGAGCGTGGTATTTGCTGGTTGAGCGTTCGCTGTGGTGGTTTTGACATTTTTTTCAAGAGAGAGGAAGAGGGGGACGAACACATTAGTTACTACTTCTTTTGATGATGAAAGAATGCGTACCTTTTGTAGCGACGATGATAACTGCTTCATCTTTACCGCTGCTCGCGAAGAAATCCTCCTCTTCTTCTTTCTCTGCGACTGATGCTGTTTTTGATGGGAACACGTCCGTCAACTTTACCGTCGTCCTCCCTCCCGTGTTCTTCGCATTCGTGCGTTTTCCCGATGGGTGTTGTTTTGCAGGGACTTTGACATTAAAAGTATTCGTACTCCTTCTTTGCCGCTGCAAAACATCATCGCATTCCTCCCAAGTGGACAGAGATGAGGATTTTGTTGGGTAGTTTCGGTTGGTCAAGTCGGTCAGAGGCATGATGCTCTTTTCCTCGTGTGTGTGTGTGTGTATAGTAAACGCGCGTAAGTGTTGTTCTTTTTTTTTAATGAAGCAGTTCCCCCTTTTTTTGCTTCAAAAAATGGTAAATGGGTGCCCACATTAAAAAAATACGAGTACTTAAGGCGTTGGTGTTGGTGGTGTTGGTGATGGTGGTGTCGCCACAATGGCGTCTCTGCGTCTTTGCGAACGCCGAGGAGGAGGTGGGGAGCAAGAGTAGTAATGATACTACTACTACTGCTACGAAAGATGATGGAGAGAAAAGGAGGATTTTTGGGGGCATTTTTTCTTCTTGGTTCTCGGAGGGACAAAAACAAACTCGTACTCCTTCGTTCGTCGGAAAGTGCCGAGAGCGGTGTAAAGGACTGAATGTATCGTCTTGGGGGCCTATGTGCGATACGAAAAACAACGCGACGTACGCGAACGAGTGCTGGTTTCGGTGCACACACGATTTGGAGGAAAGTTCTGGTGATGTGCAATCTTTGTCTGTTTTGGAGGAAGGTGCGTGCGCTTTTTTCTTCGATCCGAGGAAGCGAGCGTGCGTGTACGAAGCGTGTTTAGGAGCGAAGGATGTAATGGAGTTTCAGCCGGTGTGTGGAGAGACTGGGGAAACTTTTGCGAATGAATGCATCGCGACGTGCGCGAAAGTGAGGTACGCGGAAGGTTCGTGCTTTTAAAGCGTGCTGCTTTTTGTTCATTTTATCAAACTATTTTACTCGTCGACGTTTGAAGAACAAAACGTCCAAATTTTCACGGTGCCGTCGTCCGAGGCGCTGGCGAAATAATTCGTCGATTGCTCGGTTTCTTCTTTCTCACTCGCCATTGAAAACCACGCGATGTCGTTCACGTCGTCTTCGTGCGCGTTCACGACCGCAGCGGCTTCTTCCCAAACGCCCGTTTCCTTTTCGCGATAGACTCTCACCGAGTTGTCGCCTCCCCCGGCGGCTAACGTTGCCGGTTGTTTCTTATTACCACTCTCGCTATTCTTCCTGTTGGCATCGCCTAACCAGTCCACGCATAATATCGGTCGGTCGTGTCCACTCCTAAAACTGCACTCCAAAGGTGCCGCGTCATCTTTTTTACCGCTACTACTGCTACTACCACTAATCTCCGTCCTTTGCGCGCCGCCCGCTTTCCAAATCTTCACCCACCCGTCGTCACTCACGGTCGCAAATCTCCCCCCCTCTTTCACTTTCTCCTGAGTTAAATCCCAAACCGTGCTTTCGTGCGCTTTCGTCGTCCCGCTGCAACTCCAATCGTCCCCATCTAAATCTTCCTTCCACGTTTTCACCGTATCGTCGTAACTCGCGCTATACAACACGTCCTCGGTTTCGTGCCATTTCACTTTCTTCACGTCCTGAGTGTGCCCGTGTAAAACCGCCACGCACTCGAAGTGATTTCCAGGCGCGGATTCCCATATCCAAACCGACTTATCTCTCCCGCACGTGGCTAAAAGTGAACCCGACGGCGACCACGCGCAGCTTTTCACCTCGTTTTCGTGGCCTTCCAAGGCGGCGACGCACTCAAATTTTACCTCATCCTCCTCCTCGTTCTCTTCATCCTCCGCTCTCTGATATATCGCCACGGTCGCGTCAAAGCTCGCGCTCGCCAAATACCTCCCGCACGGTGACCACGACACCGATCGAATCGTTCGCTCGTGGACGCCGTCCAGAGTGCACACGCATCGGAATTCGCACGTTTGATGATGCGAACTCTTCACATCATCATCATCATCATCGCGCTTTACAACATTTCGTTTCCAAATCTTCACCGTTTTGTCGCTCGAGCACGTGGCCAAAATATCGTTTCGGTTCGGTTCGAACGCCACGCACCACACCGCGTCTTTGTGGCCAACCAACGTCACTTTCAGTGCGATTTTATTCTTCTTCTTCTTCTTCTTCTTCGTATTCTTACTCTCATTCGTAGTCTCATTTTGGGCCATCTTTTTTACAGAGGTGTGCTGAGAGTGAAAAAATTGTGCCTCTTTTTGCCTCTCGGTCTTGGTCTGCTTTTTTTTTCAAGAGTAAGAACGAAGCACTTACGAGTAAGAAATACGCACTCATCAAGCTCAATTTGAGTAAGAAATACAGACCTACACCCTAAACTCTTAGTACGTCACTCGTACTCTCTTCGAAAAAAAAAAAGAGAGCAAAACAAAAGAGCAAAAAGAGCGGTTGTTTTCCTCATTATTAGCGTAAGGATCATCATCACATTAACCGAGCACATATGACGACGACGAAAATGGAAACGGAAGACCAAGCGAAGAATAAATCATCTTTCTCGCGCGTGAATGAGCTGCACTCGATGTTCGAGGACTCTTTGACCACGTGCTTCGAAGTGAAGACGATTGGGGTGCGTTTATTCTGATTCTATTTTATGTCTATTCTCGTGAATGAATTTTGAATTTCTTCGCGTCTTCTTTTTCCCCCGTAACGTGATTGTGTGTGATGTGATGCTGACTTTTGTTGTGTGCGCTCTCTCTCTCTCTCTCTCTCTCTCTCTCGCGAACACGAACAACCAACCAGGAATTCGCGGCGCACTTCCCGCACTTGCCGAAAGAGTACCACGTCCCGCTGTACGATTTATACTCGCAACTCTACGCATCCATCAAAGAAAAATCGAGGGAGGAATTCGAGCAAATTTTAAAGGAAGAGTCGTTGGAAATCAAGCTGAAAGCGATCGACGACGCGTGCGTCGCTCGAGGGATCGACATGAATGCGAGAGTAAATTCGATCGAAGCGATCGCGGAGGATATGGTGTCGAAAGTGGTCGCTCCGGAGGAAGCGGCGAGGGCGGCGAGGGCGGATGCGAAGAGAAGGGAGTTGATTTTATTGGAGGAGGAGTGCGAGAAGGAACGCGTCGTCGAGGAGGAACACGTACGGATTTTAGAGGAGAAGAGAAGAGAGGTGCAAATGGCCGCTGGGAGAGTTGGGAGAGCGCAAAACGAGTTGGAAGAGGTGAGAGACGCGAGTTTGCAGTGGGCGGGGAGGCAGGCATACGTGAGTCGATGAGATTTCTAGAACGACGTTCGGTCTCTCGCTCGCGACGGACGGTCGTCTCCGTCCCGCTTCTTTGTACTATTATACATATATTTTAGGATTAGCTGTTAAGATACTGAATACCTTAGTACTATTTATACTTTTACACTATATAAACTACTACTACAAACTACTACTCTATTATTATTGGATAAATTCCATCATCACGTCGTGCCGCTTTTTGGTGGAAGACATTCATTGAAACAGCGCTTGTACGCGTCCGCGAGCGTTTCGTCTTTAATGAGTTTCGGTTTCTTTTTACTCCCTTCTTCTTCTTCTTCTTCTTCTTCTTCTTCTTCTTTTTCTTGTTCTAATTCGCTGGTACCGTCGAGGATGGTGGTGCCGTGGATAGACGTGTCGTCCTCGGAACTTCGAGTTGTGATGATGGTTTTGTTGAGAGGTGGTTCAGATTGGTCTGGCGTCACGTCGTCCGACTGTTGTCGTCCGCCGTCGTCCGCCTCGGCATCCGCGCGCCGATGTCGTAAAATCGTCTCTTGAGATTCCGAACCTTTACGCTCTACTCTTCCTTTTTGTTGTCGTAGATCCAGTTTCTCCAAACGATTTTCAATTGTTAACGTTTCGATGTTAACAACACCGGCATCTTCATTTTCTTCTTCAATTGTAGCGAGTGAAACGATCGATGCGCTCTCTGCCTCTTTCTTCTTCTCCTTCCTGGTCGCGATAGCATCCAAGGCGGCTCGCGTTTCGAGACCATAATCGATAACGTCAAGATCGCCATTCGCTTGTCGTCGACGCGTGATGCAATCTGCGATGCTCACAAACGCACGAGGATCCTCGTAAAACGGTGGTATTTTCGAACACATGAGTTGATGCTCAATCTGGCGCAGTTTCTTGTCTTTCAATTTCCCTTCACCACCGGAAGCGCTAGCCTCAAAACCGAAGCGATCATCCCCGTTGGACGATTTTAAAGCCGCTTTGGTGAAATCAATGCACGCGCGCCTCGCTTCTTGCGCTAAATTTGCATCCTTTTCTGCGCGCTTGATCCACTGTTTCTTTACGCACCGCTCGCGAAAATACGCCACTTCGAGGTTAGCAGTTAAAGGTTTCATGAGATTCGCGACTTTCACCTCGACGTGTTTACGCACCGGCGATATAAACGTTCTCATAAAAAATCGCTCGGCGTGCGAACGCACGGTGATCATAGCTTCTGAAGCAATCATCAAGATGATTTCGGCATATTTCTCTGAGAGAGACATGCGAAGCGTGTCCGCGTAATCGTCTTCTTCGCTCATCGCGTCGAAAGTTTCATCCACGTACGACATGAAAAGTTCGTCGTAGACGTTGAGAAGGTGATTGGCAGCATCCATGTAAGACTCGCGAAGTCGCTTCTCGAGATCAAAACTTACCGATCCGTTCGGAACCGAGATCGGGAAGAAGTTTTTCGGAAGTTGAAAGAATTTTTGAGCGTCCAAAGATGACCGAGAACGGTTTTCGGTATTACGTCCATTCTCGTTCGTCGATACCACCGAAACCTTTACGATAGCTTCACGAACTTTCGAACGCACGATAGTTTCCAACGGCGTGTTCATCCCAGTTTCTCTTTGTCGCTCTTTCTCCTCCAAGATCTCATCTGGGGTCATGTTTACCATGCGTTCGGTTTGAACCCAACCGGTTAAATCGTTGTCGTTTTCACCTCCCCCGTAATCTGCCGTGCGAGCGACGAGGAATAATTCTCGCAGCGCCGCCGAGGACGCCTGGTCTCGGAAAGAAGCCACGGGTTCAGACCGCGTTTCTCCTTCTCCAAATTCTTCATCGCTGGAGTTGTTCCACCTTCGAATCCATATTTCCACGGCAGATTTCGCCGCTATTCTCGACCACTCGTTTATCTTTTGCGATTGACAAAGAATAGCACGCGCGGCATCTTTACAAGTTTTCGAGAGCACTTTCTTATCCGTTTCGTATAAATCACCAAAATCTTTCGTCTTTCTCAACGGCAAATCTTGCAATTTTTCGACGATGAAATCGAAAGCGCACTCACAATCGAAAGAAGGTTCCGCGTGTATGTATCGTTGAAACTTGCCGATGATTTCATCGCACGCTTTAATCGCTACGAGACTCGCTACGCGAGACGCTTCCGTGCCGCAACGAGCGGCGACGTCTTCCGCATCCTCGCCAAAGCACTCGTACACGGCATCCTGTAAAGCTCTAGCTTCCGTATCCGGGCAATCGTGAATGTATGCAATCGGCGACGCTTTTGCAACAAAGTAGTCGAGTACTTTCGATGCCAAATCGAGGGTAAACGCGGCGCGTTTCACCGCATTTTTGGGCAGAAACTCCAGCAAAGCGCGATCGATTCGAGCAAATCCACAAATTTCGTCGACGATGGCGTCGATTTTGTCGTTGCCGCTCTTCTCGTTGTCGCCACCATCATCTTCAAATTTTTCATCAATCAACTCTTCGCGCAGCGTGTTCACCCAAGATATGCTCAAAGGCACAAACGTCCACGATTGGTGCAAAGCCGCTCTTCCTTCTGGCTGACGAAAGCGAGCGCCCAATTCCATCGCGGTTTGTAAATCGTCGTCGCCTCCATCGCGTTGCTTACTTCGATCAAAAGTAGCCTTCAAGGCCTTGGCAAACTCGCTCAACTCCGGTGGTGAGCCTCGAGTTTGCGTGATTTCATCCAAGAGTTCATAAAAACGTTCGTTTGCGACGATTGCCGCGTTGTCTCTGTGTACTTCGGAAATCGCCGCCTTAGCAGCGAGACCAGTTGGCGGCCTCGCCTGTAGGCGTTTTTTTTCCTCAGTGTCTTCGTCGAATTCGCTTTGCTCAGGCGCTTCGAGTATGGTAGGTAACGATCGTTTCAGCAAGTCTTTGATTATGGTCTGTAAATTCGATTTACTTTTATCGTCGTCGATCGTCGTTGCACTTTCGTCGTCCTCGTTAGTATTCTCGCCTTCTTGGCTTTCGCAATCCATCCGCGAGTTCGATCCTTCACCAATGTCGGACGATGGTTCGCTCGAGCCACCGTCATTTGCAAGTACAATCTCATTCAGACCCTTAATTTTATGCACAGCTTTACGCCAAACCGTGTCTAAACCGTCAAAACATCTATCCCCTTGCATGACCGAGATGATTTTAAATCGATCGGGATCCTCCGTGAACTTTCTCAAAAACTGGCTCTTCTTCAGAGCTTTTGTGACATCTTCCGGTAATCTCCTCGCATCAGCGACGATAAACACCACATCCGCGTTAGACAACTCTTTCCTCAGTTGCTGCATTCGCGCTGGATCAGCCTCGCCTGCGCCAGGCGCGTCGACAAAAGTGAGTCCGCGATAAATAGGATTAACGCACGGTAACGTAATCGTGCAATCGCGCACGCATCCCCAGCACCCGTGCGTGGTTTCCTCGCGCAAAGTCGTTCGAAGCATCTTCACGCTAGCCTCGAAATACGCCATCGTCTGTTTTGAATTCTCTAGAGCTCTGTGCGGAATAAACGTAACGCTCGCGCCGAGTCTATCGATTAATGTTTTAGGGATGGTCACGTTTTCGAGTTCAACGTCGTTCAAATTCGCCGCGTACGGCTCGTGTCCCGTCATCGCGCACGCCGACGCCGCTTCCGCGTTTAACGAACCAGTCGCGTAATCTATGCACGCGTCGTAATACGCCACTTCGTATATCTTGCTTTCCTCTTCCTCTTCGCTCAGTTTCCTGTCGTGGAAATGCACGTCGTACCTCTTCTCCCATTCGTCTTTCTTTTTGATCTTCTTTTTCAATTCTAAAATCTCTCGCAAACGCCGAACTCTCTCGTACACGAACTGACTCGAGTGGTACCGAATTTCCAGCTTGAAGTAATCGCCTAAAGTTGCCGCGCACGACACCGAAGTCGTGTCACCAATGTCGCCCTCGCAGAGCAAAAAGTCGTTCTTCTCGTGGACCTCGCCGACTTCCTTAGGCGCCATCTTCTTTTCGATTTCCTCTTCGTCTTCGCACACTGGAATCTTCGCCGCGTATTTTTTCGTCTCCTCCGATTTCTTCCTCCTCTCTTCCTTTTCTATTTCTATTTGTCTCTTTCGTTGTATTTCTATCGTGTTTAATTCTTCTACATTATCTTCGTTACCGCACTGAAGCTCTATCTTCGCTTGCTCTTTAGCTTTTCTCACCGACTCTTCCAACGTCTCCACGTTCCTCGAGGCTTCGTATTCAATCTTGTCCAACTTAAATCTCTCGTATTTGATATAGTTTTCTAAATCATCCTGCCGATCCACCATGAAAACTGGTACTTCCTCGTCGGAATCGTCCAATGGAATTGAGTTCGCTCCAATCACATACCCTTGCGCTACGTCTAAAACCATAGCGTCGATATCATCTTCGACGCCTTTCTTCTTTCCCGGAGACTGGAGCATTGGCGGCGGCTCGTCTTCATCCTCACCCTCTCGCGCGGTTTCGTACCCGCTCACCTTCTTCAACTCGTCCTCGTCCTCGTCGTCATCGTTCTCACCTCCTTCCACTTCCTCTCCCTTTGGAACGCACGCTCGCCGTAACAGTGAATTCACCACGTGCGACTTCCCCACGCCGCTTCGTCCGAGAAACACGCACCGCAGTTGCATCACTTCATTCGACCGCGACGACGACGGAACGAGACGAACCCCGCGAGACGCATTCGCGTTCGCGCATTTCACCAACTCTTTCGCGCACGCGTCCAAAGCGTTCGAAGTTGTCGCGCACAGAGACGATTTCACTCGAAAATCCATCGAGAGTTGTTCGAGCGATGTGACATTTTTCTCACCACCAGACCCATCAAAATCGTTGTGAGAACGAATCGCATCTCTCGCGCGTTCGATTTTCGGAAGCACAGATTTCTGTTTTTAATAATAATCAGAGGGAGACAGACAGAGAGAGTTAAAGGGAGAGAGAGACGAAAGCGTCAGCGTGCGGACGACGAGAGAAAGAAGAAGAGAGGGACCTCCGAAAAGAAAAGAGTTACGAAAAATTGCATTTTGGAAAATTTCCACGACGACGTAAACAACAACAACAACGACGACGACGACGACAACAACAACAAAGCGCGTACCTCTAAAACGCTCAGCAAATGTTCGACGTTTGTGTTTGAAGACGACGACGAGTTCTCCTCCTTTCGCTTCTGTCGTCCTCGGGATCTTCTCGCCATTATTTATTTCATTTCTATATAAATGGAGAGTAGTATGTAATGGAGATTTTTAAAGAAAAATGCTCGACACAAATACTACTCCTAAGAATGGTGGAAATCGAAGAAGTGACCCCCGAGGAACGAGCGCGAGAGGAGGAAAAGAAGGCGAACGATCGCGGTGGTAACGGTGGTGATGATGGTTTTCGAGCGAGAACGACGGGAACGCGTGAATCTGCCGAGGACGAAGAAAAAGAAATCATCGCTTTGGCGACGCGTCTGAAATCCAACGGGAACGAGAAGTTTGCGACGAGTGCGTTCGGGGAGGCGCTGAAACTGTACGACGACGGGGTCGAGGTTTTGAGCGGAGAAGGAGAATGCGATGATATCGATGATTCGGACGAAAGCGATGAAGACGATGGTGATGTCGATGAAACGACGACGACAACAACAACAACAAAAACGAAAGGAACTGAAAAAGAAGAAGAAGACGAAGCGAAGAAAAACAAAGCAGATGTTGATCCGGAAAAACGGGAACCGACGAAAAGAGAGGTACTCCTGGCGACGTTACACGCCAACGCCGGGGCGTGCTTGATGAAACTCGAAAGTTTCGAGGAGTGTGTTCGTAGGTGTTCGAAGGCGATAGCTTTACATCCTCGGTACGGGAAAGCGCACGCGAGGCGAGCGCAGGCGTACGAAAAGTTGGACGACGTCGAGCGAGCGTTGGAGGATTACGAGAAAGCGGTGGCGATCGAGGAGAAAGAGAACGGAGAGAGCGAGGATGCGAGACGGAGGATGAAAAAGTCCGCGCACAGAGAGAAGGTAAACGCGTTGAAACCGAAAGTAGAGGAGAAAAGAGAGGAGACGAAGAAGGAGATGTTTAAGCAACTCAGATCGTTAGGCGATATGGTTCTCGGGAACTTTGGTTTGAGCTGCGATAACTTTAAAGCGGAAAAGGATGAGAATACGGGAGGGTTTTCGTTGAAATTCGTGCAAGAGAAAGCAGGCGAAACGAAGACCAGGGTTATCAACGAGAATGAGAGTAATAATAATAATAGCGCCGCTGCTGCTGCTACTGCTAGTAAATAGAGAAGAAATACATATACAAACATACGAGCGCATCCAGCGGAGCGCTTCTTCTACATCGCGCGGCTAATTTTCTCTACTACTATCGCTACTACTACTGCTACTACTCCTACTGCTACTACTACTCGGCACTCGGCAAACTCATCAAACTTCTGCACCTCTTCTCGAACGCTTGAATTTGCGTGTTCGCCACGTCCTCGAAGAATACGCTCAGCGCCGCCGCGTGCGCCGAACTCTTCACTTTGAACGCAATCTCAAAGTCCACGACCGTGGAGACGTTTTTCTTTTTTCTGTTCTCCACGTCGTTCACGTCTTCCTCCTCTTCCTCTTCCAACTCTCGAAACCTCCACACCGTTTTCATCTTCTCGAACAAGGCTCCGCCGCCGTCTTCCTCGTTCGACTTATCTTCCGCCACGACTTTCCTCGGCCGGTCCAATGTCACTCTTGACGTGTACCTTTCGTTGAACACTTTAAATCCAATCTCAAGTTCCGCCTCGAATCGGTCTTTATCTATTTCATGCGTCACTTTCGATCGTCTGCAGAACGGTAAGAACTCGTGATATTTATTCACGTCCGCGACAATGGCGAAGAGTTCAGCAGGCGCCACGTCTCGAACTATTTTCCGAGACGAGAATTTACGTTTTAACAGCGAGGAGGAATCTTCGTCGTCTTTTTTATCCTTCTTCTCGTCCGAGGATAAAGAGGAGGAAGAGGACTTTCCGTTGTTCTTCTTATCACCACCGAACAAAGCATCTTTCGCGGCCGAGAATATCGTTCTTTGATTCGATGATGATGGAACTTTACGTAACGGAACTCTGCACTCGAGAGACGACATTTTGTGTTTTCCTTCCGGAACGTCCAAAGCAAAACCGCGACGATGATGACTCCTCGACGAGGACAAAAACGCAGACGACAAGTTTTGGGTGGAGAAGAAGCGCGCTCCTCCTCGTGTTCTTCGCGCGGTGGTCGTCATCATCATCGTCATCATCTTTTAATCCTCCTCCTTCTTTTGAAGCTCTGACTCTGACGCTCTCTCTTTTCTGCCTCTCTTTTCCCTCGTCTTTCACTTCTTTTCAAAAAGTGCAAGTGTTTTTGTCTCAGTGCAAACGAGAAAAAAGAGGAGGAAAAGAAGATCGATCCAAGAAAAATCAGAGGAAAATCTTTTCTCTCACCAACGCAAGAGCGCAAAACATCATCATCGTCCTCATAACAGCACGCAAAAATAAATACTACTAATAATAATGGCTTCTATCGTCCAGTCCATCCACATGAGCGCGAAAGCGTCGGTCGCCAAGACCGAAAGCTTGAAGCGACAACGTTCCGTGAAATCGGTTTCGCGAACTTCGAACGTGACCTTCGCGTCCAGCGAAGAAACGGTCGACCGAAGACACGCGATGTCTTTGTTCGCGGTACGCAAAAGAGAGATGCTTTTTTTTTTGTTTTTTTTGTCTGCAATTCGGTTGCAAAACTCTTCGCTCTTCTTCGAGTGCACGCGACGATGATGCGTCGCGTGTTCGTTTCGAAAGAGCACAAACCCGACCTCGATGCGAACGCTCGATCGATCCGACGGACGCGCGTTCGCGCGCGACGACAAAATCCTCGAAGCAATACGCATTTCGATTTTGAGAAAAGAGGGGGTTGAAAAGCAGCAGCTGATCGAAATCGTTTGCTCTCGAATGTGTTCTTCTTTTGCTTCGAGAGTTTTTGGGAGCGAAAACGAGATTTTATCTCTCGTATCCACCAATTTCCTCTCTTTCGGGTGAATCATCGCTTTAGCGAACAAAAATCTGACCAAATGTATTTCTCGGAATCCTCCGTTTTGAACACAGGGCGCGGCCGCATTGACCGCCGCGAAGCCGTCGTTTGCCGCGTACGGTGATTCTGCCAACGTTTTTGGCGGCGTTTCCAACACGTCGGGCTTCATCCCGTACGCCGGCAACGGGTACGCGTTTTTGCTCCCGTCCAAGTACAATCCGTCCAAGGAGAGACCGTTCCCGGACACGGACTCGTATTTCGAGGATAACTTTGACCAAGTGTCCAACATCTCGGTGATTACCACCAAGGCGAAGGGTAACTCCATCGAATCGTACGGTAAGCCGGAAGCTATGTTGGCTGACTTTGGCTACTTGTTGGGCGTCCAATCGTACGCCGGCGAGACCAGATCCGAAGGCGGCTTCGCCGCCAACAAGGTATCCACCGCGGCTGTCTTGGACGTTTTCACCAGAACTGACAAGGGCAAGACGTTCTATATGTTTGAAATCTTGACGAGAACTGCGGATGGCGACGAAGGGGGACGTCACCAATTGATCGCCGCGACGGTTTCGGACGGCACGTTGTACATCATGAAGTTGCAATCGGGCGACAAGAGATGGTTCAAAGGTCAAGAGCGCGACTTGAAGCAAACGTGGAACTCGTTCACGGTCGCATAAATATATTAATTTAACGCTGAGCATAAAAAAGAGAGAGAGAGAGAAAAAGAGAGAGAGAAAAAGAGAGAGAGAGAGAGAGAGAGTAAAAGAGAGGGGGCGAGAGAGTATTTTGTAGACATAATAATAATAAGGAAAGAAGCAAAAGAGTTTGTTGGTTCGGCGAAAATACACGCGAAAGAAAAAAAAGGAGGAAAAAAGGGAGAGACCCCGAGAGAGAAAGAGATTACAATAGCTACTACCTAGACGTGGAATCCTTCCCGCCTCCTTGCTTTCTCTCTTAGAGAGAGAGTTCTTGAGAATTTTCTTTTGTTGTTGTTTTGAGCAGCGGACTACGCCGGTATATTTTGCGAAATTCTTCCTCTCTTTCCTCCTCACAAACAAGAATGCATTCTTTTTCTTTCAAGCGAATCAACAACACCTTCTTTTGCCTGTGATGATGCGCGCACTTCTGCGCCCTTCCCTGCGACAGTGTCATCATCATCAGCACATGCTTTTCCTTTTCCTGCGACGAAATCGTCGTCTTCAAACCTCGTCGGTCTCTTTTGATGAGAAAACAAATCGAACCTTTTGGGAAGAAAAAAATCATCATCGTCAACTGTACGCTCAAGTTCCGGAACGCATCAAACGAGCGGTTTTGGCGCAAATCCCTCGAGATTTATTAGCATCATCGAAGACGAATAAGAAAACAGTCGTGGCGGTCGCACTTTCCGGAGGCGTGGACTCTTTCGTCAGCGCGTGGTTGTTGAAGAACGCGTTACAAGCAGCAGCAGTGGGAGAAAAAGGAGAAAATATCAAACTGAAAGCAATCTTGATGAAAAACTGGGACGAGCGCGAGGAGACGAACAGCGAATGCCTATTCGACGCCGACCGACGGTCGGCAAAGAAATTGGCGAAATATTTATCTATGGACTTGTACGAGGTGGATTTCTGTCGCGAGTATTGGCAGTCGGTGTTTTCGCCGTTTACGGAGAGCGTGGGGAGAGGCGAAACGCCGAACCCGGACGTGTGGTGTAATCGAGAGATTAAGTTTGGGAAACTGTTAGAATACGTGAAAGAGGAAGAAATTGGGGCGAAGTATTTAGTGACTGGACACTACGCGGAGATTTGGAGGGAGTACGGTGACGACAATATCGAGCAATCGTCGTCGTCGTCGTCGTCGTTGAAAAGAATCGAGTTGCGTCGATCGAAGGACGAGACGAAAGACCAGACGTATTTTTTAGCCTCGGTGCCGTCAAAGGCGTTAGAAAGCGTGATTTTCCCGCTTGCGAAGTTGAGAAAAGCAGAAGACGTGATCGAGTTGATTGCACGGGATCTTTTAGGGAACGTGGCGAACGTGTTGGACAGAAAATCGTCAGCCGGAATTTGCTTCGTCGGGAAGAAGAGGAACTTTTCGGATTTCGTGCACGAGTACGTCCAAAGAGATCCGGCGTGGTTCGTGGACGTTGAATGTATAACAGAAGAAAATTCGTCATTAATCGAGAAGAACAGTATTGGTTGTAGCAGTAATAGCAGTAGTAGTAGTAGCAATCGTAGTAGTAGCAGCAGCGGCATCAGCAGCGGCGGTAGCGAAAGAGGTGGCCTCGAAGGAAAGGGCGATTCTAACACCATCGACGAGAAGTACATCTTGGGGGAGTGCGAGAGCGTGCACTCCGTGACCGCGGGCCAACGCGCGCGCATTGGCGGTCTTCCCAAACCGTACTTTGTCGTTGGAAAGAGCACAGAAGAGAAAGGATCGTCCAAAGTGTACGTGTGCGAAGGCGGCGACCACCCGGCTTTACTCACAAATTGGTGCGTCATAAAGGACATCCGCTTTGTCCACGAGGACGACACAGACGCCCTCAACTCGTCGCAACAAGTCCGCGTGAAAACGCGCTACGCCTCCCCCCTCGTCCCTGCGACGATAGGAATACCACCACCACCGTCTAACGCGGCCTCGTCGTCGTCGCGACAACAACAACAACAACAAAAAGTGTCTCTCTTCTGCCGCTCGGCGTACGAGAAAGCGACGACAACGCCATCGCCATCATCGCCATCAACAACAGCAAAGTCTTCTTCTCCTTCTTCTTCTTCTCCACCTCTCCTCCAAATCACCTTCGCGAGTCCTGAAAAAGCCGTCTCTATCGGCCAAGCCGTCGTTATGTATCACCACTCAACCTCTCGCGTCCTCGGCGTCGGCTCCGTCGCCTACCACGGACGCACCGTCTTCGAAGAAGAAAAAGAAGAAGAACAACAACGCAGACAAAAAAGACAAAGTGAGAAAAAAAACGACGACGACAAAGAGTCGTAAAAGAGTAAAAGAGTAAAAGAGTCGTAAAAGAGTCGTAAAACAACACCAACAACACACATACTACTGTTTCCTTTTTGTATTAAGAACGAGTAAAGTAAAATCGAGTGGTACTACTTTTTCGGTATTTTAATTGGTCGACATTTTTCGACAAAAATTCGACCGAACTCTTCATTAAAAAACGGTTCTATCTCCCCAACTTTTAACTTGACCTGTCTGTCTGTGCTTCTTGGGGCGTAGCTTTTGATACAGAGAGTTTAAGACAGAGAAAGAAAGATGGGTACTCTCGACCTGGAACTCGGTCACAAGTCGTGGTCGTTCCTGTTCTATCTCTTTCACCACTTCCCTCGTTTGATGCTCGGCATCGGCCCGGATGCCGTTTTCGTCTGCATTGGCTACGTGCTCCGATTCATGAATAGGATGGGTCTGAACCGAACGCGGATGATGATGTCGCACGGGTGGACGTACGATAAAGAAGAAGGTTTTCGATGTCCGATGAGCATACGAGAAAGTTTGGTGAACGCGTGCGCGAAGAACGAAACCGCAGAGGCGGCGGAAATAAAGTGGGAGGAAAAGACAAAGGAAAAGTGGAAGTATTGGAGTTACGCGCAACGGAGAGAGTACGAGTTGTGTTGCGAAATCGGAGAGTTTGCGAGTTTCGGAATTAGCACGAAAGAGCTTAAATACGACGCGACGTTGTCGTGCTTGGGAATGACAAAAGTTATGCGCGTTTGGCGAACGGATGAGGATTTGCGGACGTGCAAGAGATTTTGTATTTTGCTTCCGTTTACCGGCGACGAAGGCTTTTACCTCAGGAAAGATAGGAGTCAAGAGCTGGTCGCGAAAGGAGTGTGTTGCTTGATTCCAGAGTTGCCGTATTACGGCAGTCGACGAGCTTTGGAAGGGCAAACGGAGTTTTTCATGAGATCTATTTCGGATTATAGCACTAAAGCCTTGGTTTCGTACGCGGACGTGGTCGCGTTGACGGCGCACGTGAAGGAGACGTTGGCGATGCACAATCACGAGAGCGGAAGTTTGGTCATTTCTGGATGTTCCATTGGTGGGTATTATTGCGTTCCAGCGGCGATCTTGGCGCAGTTGTTGACGAAGAATAAAAAAATGAGGAAGAGTAAACGTTCGGTGAATTTGAAAATTGGCGTTTCCGCTTTTTGCGGGTGGTTGAGTTTTGACAATTGGTTTCAAGACGAGGAAAAAATGCCCATGGCCGTACTTCTGACGAATTTAGAAATGTTGGCGAACGTAAGGATGAGTTCTTTAGATAAGATGCCCACGAATGTGCGCGAGGCGTACCTCGGGGCGATGAAGGAAACCAATTTGAAAAAAAAACGAATTAAAATGCGCGAAACTTTGGCGTTGTTGTTGGACGATATGGGCAGTTGGAGTCAATTCGAGTGGAGGATTAAGAAACGCGCGAAGGAGGAAAAGACTGAGAAGAAGCTTTTGAATATTGATGGCATATTAGACGCGGTGAGTTTTGCGCACGCCCGTCACGATAAGTTTATCCCGTATTCGAAGGAGAAAATGGAAAGAGAACTCGAGCAGGTGAACGCTTTGTCGAGAACGAAGCCGATCGTGGAAGTTTTAGAATGCGATCACATGGTGGCTATTTCGCGTAAAGGACCAGCGATACCGTTAATATTGGACACGTTCGATAGAATGGTGTATGAGTGAGAAATAAAAAAAAACGCGCCGCTCTTGTCGTTCGCGCGCGTTGTGTAAGAAAAGGCACGTGTTTTACGAGTTGTGCTGTACGTGTAGTTCAATTCTTGTTTATAAAAATAAGAAATTGATCTTTAGTATCAGTGTTAGTATGTTGTTGTTAGTATCATCATCAAATTGTCGTGTTGTTCTTTAATGTTTTATTCCTCTTTCCCGTCTTTCAAAACCTTCGCCACAAACACGACACCAACGCCAATCGTTCGTTTCGTCCACTGCTTCAATGCAACCCTTCTCTTCTGTCTGTTTTCCTGACGCGTTCGCACTCGCTCTTTTTCGCTATCGGTCAAGGATGCCGCGGCTTGGAATTTCAATTTCTCGCGTTCTTCCTTCTCTTCGAGTCGATTGGCGAGTTTGCGAAGGCCGTTTCGGAGCATGCTCCGTAAAAATCGAGCGTTTCGACGCAAGTGTAAAGGCGTTTCGCGAAGGCGGCGTCGCTCGGCGCGCTCTTCTTCGTCGACGATGTCCGGGTCATCGTCGAAGAGATGATGTTGTTGCTTTTGTTGTTGTTGTTGCCCGCGTTCTGCTACTAGGTCCGTATCGCTATTATTATTATTACTACTATTTTTCTCCCCGCCGTAGTTGTTGTTGTTGTTGTTGTTGTTGTTGTTTTTGTTCAAACTCGCGTCGTTTCCTGGCTCTCCTAAACTGTTCGTGCTGTCGAAACTCTTCACCGATTGTATGCCACCCTCTCTCTCCAGGCGTTTCCGCATTCTTATCTCCCTTCTCAACTCTCTGTGAAACGACAGCATATACTCATCCAAACCTTTCGCTGCGGTCATGTGGACTAACTTCCTCGGCACGCCCGGCGCTTCGCAATACGTGGAAACCAACATCGCTCCATTTTCAACCTTCTCACCATTCTTCCCTCTCGGCATGTCGTCGTCAAATTTTGGCTGTATCAAACTCGCCGCGTATAAATGTTGCACGTCGTACCCACCTCCGCCTAATTGTACTTGCGTGTGTTTCTTTTTCTTATAGGCCTCTTCGCTTCCGTTGGCGTCGACGCAGACGGAAATCGTCGACCGAGTCACTTCGTCGTGCCAGACGCGCCGAATGCCGATGTAATCTCTCGGTGCCATCAATCGAGGGTAATTAACGCGCCAAAATATCAAATCGCACTCTTTCTCTTCATCTCTCGCTAAAATTCTACTCGTCGTGCTGGAATCGCCCCAAACGTTTCGTCTGTGCTCATCTAGTTGCACTTTCGCCACGACATCGGCGTCGATGTTATCGATGGCTATTTCTGTTTTGATCCGCGCGATGTGCTTCCCGTGCGCGCGAGAAGAGGTGGACGTCGAGCAATACATTCTGTATCTGCAGGGCATCTTCGCACTTTCTATGCTCCCGGTGTGAATCTTCTCCCAAACGACGTCCTCGCGTTCGGTTAAATCCGCCGCGCTATTCTTCCTTCCGCTGTTATTTTCAACCACAGATTCTACAAACGCGTTTTTATGCGTCTCGTTAACAATACCGGCTAGATTCAAGGACATTTTCGGAACAGTCGTGCTCGCACTACCGCTCGTCCAGCTCTTTTGTTTGTCCACTCGGAGAAGAACCGTCGTCTGGTCGCTCGACGACGAATGGTGTTGAATGAAATCCCTCGATCCTAAATCGATCGAGCGTCTCAACAATAAGCTCGCGTTGTTGCTGTTCGTACCGCAACGCGATGATGCTCTTTTCCTCGAATGCTTTATCCTTTCCTCCGAGTTCTTTTTCTTCTTTTTTATACTCTTCCTCATCCATCCACTAAACAGAATTGTCTTCTTCGCTCGCCTCCACCCCATCCGCGCGAGTTCAACCACCACGGGTAACACAAACCTCAGCAACACGTACACCACGAAATACATTTCCAAAGCGACGGAGGCGTTGAACCTAGACCAGTAGTTTCCGCGGAGTAAAATCACGGCAACACTGAGGTAGAGGAGTAATAATCGCTCTCGGATGTGCGGTAAGATATGGAACGGGAGGTACTCTTCTTCTTCTTCTGAATCTTCCTCCTCTGCTGAGTCATCACCGTCGCCGTTTTTTTTTTCCATTCTATCCGTCGTCGTCGTTTCCATTTTCGCTTTCACGTACGCGTGAGAAGGTTTCGGCGACGCTTTACCAACTCGCGGTTGTCGTTGTTCTCCTCGTTGTTGTTCTTGCAAAACGGCGGAGGAAAAGGCGTCCTCCGATATTGGTTCCATCGTCAGCTTTTAAGGGGGGTGTGACTACGGTTGAGTCATGATTTTTAGTGTGGATTTGAGTGAAATTTTCCTCATTCGCTCTCGCTGTTGCGCCGGTGGCGGTGTTGTCTTTAGTAGTATTAGTATCGTTACAGTCGCGAGATTTGTTGCTAAGTTCTATATACCGCGTTTATGCGCGTTTTTATGCGCTTTTATTTGTTTCTCTGTAAGTTTTGCTACGTTCAATCTTTCCTCGCTTCCCGCATGTTTCTTTTTCTCGAACGAACATCGCCTCGAAGACGTCGTTCAAATCTCCTATTTTTGCGACGAGTTTTCTTCTCGGATGCGAGGAAACATCGAAATCGTACGCGTACGATTTTTCTTCTCTAGGTCGACGCGTTAGATCTACGACGTCGGGATCGTCGGGCGTTTGTTTCAACGTCTTCCCTAAATGTGAGAACAGTATTCTGGCTTCGGTTTCGTTGGCGATGAGGCAGTTTTCTTTTTCGCTCTCGAGCGGAGTGCGCGCGGACTCGTGATGGAAGGTTTCGCGGTTTCGTTGGAAGAATTCGGGGTTGTCTAAGGACGTGGATGCGTCCTTGAGTTTGTTCTTTGATGCCGCGGTGGAATACTGTAAAAATGTCATACGCGTCTTTCTTCTCACGTCTTCCCTCTTCCTCCTCTCAATCGTACGTACAAATCCTCCACCAAACGTCTTCAACGCCATCGAAATGGACGTACTCATACATCGCCCCGTATCAACACACGTCTTCTCATCAACGTCGTTAATCATAAAAGCACCACCCGCGCCTTCAAACAACTCTCCGAATATCGCGCACGCTTCCATCGCCGCCAGCGAAGCTTCTCTTCCGCAGGCTAAAAAATGAATCTGCGTCTCCAAATCAAAGTCCAACGCGTCCGCCGCGACGAGCGCGATATCGCAAACTACTCGTCTTAATCGTTTTCTTCTCTTTCTTCTCGAAAAGTCGTCGTTGGTGTTGTTAAAAGCGTTCTTCAAATCATCAATATCATCATCATCATCATCATCATCCGATGACGTTGATGAAACTTCTTCGTTCAACAAAACTCTTCTTCTTTCATCCAAAAGCGGCACGACCCACGTCTCCGTTTGCGGCAAGTTAAACGCTTTCGCGTATCCAGCCAACGCGTTTACGCTCTCCGCACGATCCGTCAAGAGTAAAAGGAGGTTATTGGTTCGTCGGTGCGTCGTGCACGGCACTCTCTTCGCATCTGTAAACGTCGTCCTTAAAACCTTTGCTTCTTCGTCTGAGATTCTTTTCCCAAGCGGCGAAGCTTTGGATGATGATTTTGGCGACGACGATTCAGACGACGACGTGTCAATGCGTATGGCATCAAATCGAGAGTAATCGATGGTCATCTTTCGTTAGGGCCATCTGTTGTTGTTCATGCTTTTGTTTTCGTCGTTCATGGTGTTCATGTCGCGCAATTATTAGTATTCTATTGTGTTGTAGCATTATCAAGACTTTCTCTAAATATCCAAATCTATGTACCGAGCGGAAAGCATCATCTGAACCTGCTCGAAGCAATGTTTGCTCTGGCAACACCTCTCGTCGCGATATCTTGTTCCCATCTGCTCTTAAACTTCAAATACAAAACCATGCTGCCTCGAGCGTCTTCGGATGGGTCGTGACCGAGGACACTTTTTGATGTCGTTTCCCCGTTTGTTTCGTTCGTTTTTGTCGTTCGTTGAATGGAAAAGTTGCAGTGGATTTTCACCAACTTTCTCAACTTTTGCGGTTTTTTGAAATGCGGCGGGCGTAAGATTGGTTTCCAAGTCGCCGTGTCGCGGAGGAGTTCTTTCGGGTAAGTCATTCGGAGAACCTCGAGGTCGTTTTCTAATCCGTGACCGGTCATGATGATTTTGCGTCTTCCGTCGGTACCACCGCTTCCAAAAAGTTCCACGACTTTATTCTGAACTTCCTCAAAACTCGGCGCGTCGCGGAGATGCACTTCAGTCAATCCCGACCATTGCGTTCGGTAATCGGTCACGGTTTCCGTCGGACGACAATAGCTCGTATACACCACGTTCAAGTGTTCATTAATCACGGATACTTGACCTAACACGCTCTTCACGCCGCCTAAACCAACGCCTACCATCTCGCAATCCAACGCGAGACAGTCGGTGATGGAGAAATCATCGTTGAGCGGTATCGGAGGTCCCGAGCGAACTTCTCGTTGCTTGCGTTCTTTGTCCTCTTCCTCTGCATCAAAGAGGTTAATAATCCGCCCGTTTCGAACGACGCGCAACGCGCCCAACCCAAACGGTCTCCTTTTCGCCATCCTGTCGTAATATTCTCTCTCCTCCTTCTCCTCTTCGTCTTCTTCGTCGTCCTCGTACCTCCCTCTCCTCTCGCTCGGAGTAGAATTTGACGGCGCTTCTTCTCCTCTGCCTCTCCTCCTCGAGCCCGCGAACCGGTACATCGCCACCACTATCCCCCAAAAGCTCCCTAGATTCTGAAACACGTCCGCGCTACTCTTCGCGCCAAAATTCGCCAACGCGTCCGCTCGCGCGTTATTCATCCTCGCCGTGTACGATCCTCCTCCTTGGTTCTTCTTTGATCGAATACTCCCATTATTCGCATTCCCTTCCGCGTGCGCCTTCACTTTATGCACCACCGTCCGCCCTTCTCGGGAGAGTAACGCCCAACAGACGCACCTCAAATACCACCTCGTGTTCCCGTCTCTCACGTTTTCGACGACGCTCCCAAAACTAGGATTCCTCTTCTCTCCTCCTCGAGATTGATTTCGAAAACTTTCCGCCGCTTTCAACACGTACCTGGAGTCCGTGTACACCGTCAGTCTTTCTCGCCAATCGTGCCTCAAAATGCACGCTAAAAACGCCAACATTTCCGCGCCGTTGCTATCTTTGCAGCTGGATTTTGACACCGCGGCGGCGAAGTTTAATCGATGCCCCGGCGAGTAATACACGGAGACGCCGCCTCCTCCTCCTCCTTTTTCGAACGATAAAGACGACGACGAGGAGGATAAAGACGGTGTCATCGACGCGTCGATGTAACAAATGCCGTCGTCGTACTCCTCGTCGCGTAAAATCTTCTTCGCGGTGCCTTTCCGAGTATTTTTATCGTTCACGTGTGCGCTGAGTAAAAGTCGTTTCTCTCGCACTTTCTCGGGAAAGAAATACAGTAAAGAGAGTAACGAAAACAGGAACTGCACGAAGGAAACGAAGTTCCAGAGCTCGTCTTTTACGATTCGCGCGCGTCGAGAGAAGTGCACCCGCACCATCATTCGCTCTCCTCCTTTGTTCTCTGCGTCGTTGGGGGAATTTCCTCTCCGCGAGACACACTTACGTTTCCTTCAACGCTTTATGCGCGGAAGTCTTTCGAGAAGTTTTACGCGAAAAAAAGCCGCTTAAAAGGACTCCACGAGTGCGCGCACGTCATCGCATTGCGCGTCAGAATAGTACTTATAGATCCTTTCACTCGGATATCTCGCTATAAGGGTTTTGTTGCGCTTCATCGCACGACTTTCACTCTGCGGAATTCCCTCATAAAGAAGCGAAGAAGAACACCATGGAATACGTCTCCTTGGAAGGCTTGCGAAACGACGGCCGCCGTCCGAACGAGTGCAGACACACGTCCTGCGCGTTCGAAAATCCAATATCCGCGAACTCGTGCTCTGGGTCCGCGGAGTTTACGTTCGGGCAAACGACTGCCGTGGCGGCGGTTTTTGGTCCACATTCTTCCCTGAGTACGAGTACGATCGATTCTCTGTCGATAGAGCGGTTGAAAGTGACCGTGGAAATTACCAGCGCGGCGTTTGGAATGGATGCGATCCCAAAGAAGCGAGCGACGAACGCGGCGACTCTGATGAAGTCCTCCAAGTCCTCTCGGAAGAACAAAGAATTAGCGGTGAAGTTTGAGCAGATTTTAAGGTGTTGCATAGACGCGAAGCGGTATCCTCGATCGGAGGTGTACGTCTCGGCAGCGACGATAAACGACGACGGCTCGGCATCGGCGGCGTTGTTCAATAGCATAGTATTGGCGTTAGTGGATGCAGGAATTCCAATGTTGGATGTGTTCGTGGCGGTGTGCGCGACGAGGTTGGACGGCGAAACGTTGTTGGACCAAAACGAAGTCGAGGAGAGAGGGCGAGGGGTGGAATGTTTCGTCGTCGCAGAAACGAAAGAGAGAAGGAAAACGGACGGATTGCAGAAAGGAAACATCGGGTTCAATTCGAAGATGAACGACGACTACGGCGACGACGACGTGAAACGAATCGTTTCCTACGACATCAGCGGCGGCAAGTTGGCGCCGGCAGCCGTCGACGACCTGCTTCGCGCGTGCGCGAAAGGCTGCGACGAGGTCTCGCGCGTCGTGCGCAAAGCGATGAAAAAACGGCTCAGAAAGCTCGCGAGCACGACCAGGAACCTCGCGTGACATAACGCAGAAAAGAAGAGAAAAGAGTTAGAGAGAAAGAGAGAGAGAGAGTAAAGGAAATGTTCCTCGTAAAGTTTAGTACATTCGTAGACACCCGCAAGAAAGCGCATCATAGTTTTAGAAAGTAGTACACACACAGCAGCGTTTTTCGCTTGCACATGAATCATCGTCCTTAAAGCGTTAATGTTGTTCATCCTCCTCTGGCGACTTTACTAAATCTCGAACATATGCATCGATTTTTGTGATGGATAAAAAATGTTCCTCTCGTTCGTTTTATCTTCAGAGTTCAACCCCTTCGTTAACACGCATAACACGACACACATCTTATTTAAGAAAGAACTGTTTATTAAAGGTGGTGAAAAGGCGAGGACTCAGACGACGTGCTCGTAATAATAACACTCATGCACGCCGGGTTACACTCCCGCTTGTCGTCGCACCATCAGCGCGGGAAACATAATCATCATCGACACAATTCGTCGTCGTTGGAGGAAGGATTGGCAAACTTGGACGAGACGACGAATGGCAACGCTCCTGCTCCTCCTGCCAGGACGAGACGCGGAAATTACAACAACAACAACAACAACACTAATTCCTTCTGGAGCAACGGCAAGAACGGAGGAGGACAAACGAATGCGTTCTCGCGGGATG
>JACLAB010004316.1_pt1 | contig 53773 bp, 38 predicted proteins | sample 8027921 | NCBI WGS metagenome assembly JACLAB01 (sample SAMN15725117, study PRJNA655200) | protist metagenome | isolation source: fluorescence activated cell sorting (FACS) single amplified genomes of... | place: USA: West Boothbay Harbor, Gulf of Maine | collected 2000-07-19 | reverse complement strand
TAAAACTTCGCCAAAGTTTAACCCCATGTAGATATCGGGAACGATATTCTTCGGGTACCACCATCTCGGCATGAACTTGGACGGCGTCATCTTTTTGTAAAAATACGTCACCCATTTTGGTCGGACTTCTTCCACCGCGACGTGCGTGATTCCAGAACTGGTCGCGTCTATGCTCTCGTACGGTAAATGACATCCGGGCGCTCGAACGTCAATCATCCCTACGTGCACGTCGCCGGATAAGAATATAACCCTTCTCTCTTTCGCCTTGGAGACGAGACGCATTAACCTCTTTTGATTCGACGGAAACGAACCCCAATTCTCTATCGATTTCCCGAATTCTCTCGCGATTTTATAATTCACCGCTTTATACATCTGGTTGAGCTCGGCGAACACCTGAATCGAGGACCCAATCAACGTCACCTCCGCGTTGCTCGGTTTCATCAACTCCTTTTCCAACCACTCCCATTGCTTTGGACCTAAAATATCCGCTTCCCCATCTTCAGGCGTCGATCCGTCGACGAAGTTCCACCGAGTATCCAACAATAGAATCTGTACCTCCCTGCCTCGTTTCGCCTCGTCGTCCTCGTACACGGAATAACTCTCGTACACCCCGTCTCTTTCCAACCGTCGCTCCGTCTCCTTCCCTTCGTCCAAAAAATCTAAAAACAACTCTTTCGCCGTTTCCTTGTGTTCCCAATGTTTCCCCGCGTTGTTCATGCCGTAATCGTGGTCGTCCCACGTCCCTAAAATCCGCGCTTTCTTCGCCAGCCTCTCGTACGCCGGGAACCGCTTCACCGCCGCGTACGCTTCCGCGTGGAACTTCTCTCCAAAATACTTCCTCTTCCCGAACGTAATCCGAGTGTCCGCGTACACCGCGTCCCCGAGCCATACGAATGCGTTCGGGTGTGTCCGTTCGATCGAGGTCCATATTGAAGTCGCGTTCATTTTTTTGTGCTTGTTGCAGCTTCCGAATGCAATTTTTGTCTCTCGAGACGCCGTCACCCCCTCAAGTTTTTGCATCATCCACACGGACAGGACGACGTATATACTGCGTGAGAAGAAAAAGCGAATAATGAGCGACGTTTGAGGAGGAAGAGAGAGTGCGTAAAGAACAGGTGCTTTTTTTCGCGATGATTTCGAATGAAGAGCCTCTCTGTTTGCGCTCCGAAAGCGAACGTTTGAGAGCGACAGACGGACGGAGAATATTCCCAACGCGTGCGCTTTAAAAACAGTTGAAACGCTTCGTGCGTTGCGAGAGAGACAGAGAGAGAAGAAAGAAAGAGAACGCACATCATTTTGAGAGGACGAAACGACGAAGACGACGACGACATGATGCTTCTTCTTCCTCGCTTCTTTGCGGAAGAGGAAGAGGAGAACCCGGTCGTTCGCTCTCGTTTCGCGCGGGGAGAAATGAAGGATTTTATACAATTAAAAGTTTTCCAATCAGCGTTCGCCATACAACGGAACGCGCTTTGAATACTCTACTCGCGCGAATGCGTGGTGGTGTCACTGCTCCGAGCGAGCGCGGTGAGGAAACTCAGAGACGCAAAAAGACCAACGAATGTGAAAACCTCGGATGGCTCGCGTCTGGTTCGTGCCTCCCCAGGAAACGGAAACCGATCGAAAATATCACCCATTCCTCGCTGGTGTTCTTAGAAGCGGAGAAGGCGAAATTGAAATCGGAAACCGCGTTTCGTCAACCTTCCTCTTCAGCGACGACGACGACAGAGGAAACGACGACGAAAAGAGGAAAAAGACCAACGAAAAAGCGAATAATTTCAAACGCGAAGCGCGAATTGTTGAAAGAGAATAAAGGCGTTCGCGAACGGAATGGAAAAGACGTCAGAGACGAGGAGAGAGAGAAAACGACGTTGGAGACGAAAGCGAGTTTGTACGAAAAGTTGTCGAAAGACGACGATTTGGGAGGAACGACGATGAAAGTACCGAAAGACGGATTCGACTGTATGGATTTCAAACGGAAACGACTGGAGGAAAAGGAAAAGGAGGAGTACGAGTACGATTTTGGGAGCGCGTACGAGAGACGCAGATACGCGGGAAGAGAGGACGAAGACGAAGACGAAGAAGAGCGAGAACGGAACGAATTTCGGGAGCAACGGCGAAGAGAGGACGAAGAAAGGGAAGCGCGAGAATTTAGAGACGAGGAGAAGCGAGAGAAAGAGCGACGGTTGGTTGAAGACGTGGCGAGAGAGACGGAAGCGGCGAGGCGAGAGAGGGAAGAGGCGAAGATGGAAACCGTCGAAGCGAGAGAGAAGCTGAAGAGGAAATTCATCGAAGAAAAGATTGCGCAGTTGAAGGAGAAGAAGCGATTGGAGAAAAAGGAGAAAAAGAAGAAGGTAAAGACAAAAGAGGCGAAGTAGTTATTAGAGAATTTGTAGTTAGAGATGCTTTATATAGTTTTATGAGTTGCTGTATATTAAGAAAGATTTGATATCTCTCGTGCGCGCGCACCTCACAGTCATCATTCGTCATCATCGCTCGAACTCGCCGCGGTGAACGCCTTCGGCGACGCACTCTTCTGCATCTTTTTCAAGTTACTTTTGGGCCTAGTGTTGTTCGTATTACTATCAGAGCTACTCTTTTTCTTCAAAGTCTTCTTCTCTTTCTTCTTCTTCTTCTTCTTTAACTTCTTCCGTTCCTCGTCCGAGTCGCTCTCAATCTCCACGTCGCTCTCTTCCTCCTCTTCCTCCTCTTCCTCGGTCTCAGACGCGTCCAAACCTTTATAACTCACCTGCGTCCTCGTGTTCCTTCGTCTCCCACCTTCGATAATATTCGACGCGTCGATATCCTCCAGATCTTTTTCCCGTTCGATGTCCTCCTTGACTTTCGCCAACTCTCGCGCCGTCGCGCGAATATCCAACGCGCGTTCCCCGAGCAACTTCTCCAACGCATCCTCTCGCTCCAAATTCGTTTTAAACTTCATGAACACGTGCGTCGCTTTCGTAATTCCGGCATCTTTGCACAGTTTGCGAAGTTTCGAAACTTTCGCGTTCGGCGTTTCCGTTTCCGTCTTCCTCTCGCGAGTTGGTTCCTTCTCTGACTTCTTTCGCTTCCTTTTTACCAACACCTTTGCCTGGTCGTCTTCGTCGTCCTCCTCCGAATACTCGTCCTCGTCCGAATCCTCCTCCGAATCCTCCTCCTCCTCGAGCGTTCCACGTTCAATCACTTCGAGGAGCAGTTTCCCGATGGTCTCTTTCACCGTCGGTTCGTCCAACTGTCGTTTGCTCAGGCGTAAATCCGTTTCGAGAAGTCTCCGGAAGGATTTCTCCCCGAGCTCGTTTTTCTTCTCGACGATGAATTTTCTCCGCGATTGGATGGCGCGTTTGACTCGTTCTGCGAGCGATGCGGCGTTGGTGTTGTTGTTCTCGCGCATGATGCGTATTCGTGTCGTGTGCGACCTCTTTCGCTTCCTTTTTCTGCAAAAAGCGTATCTTTTCTCCGGGAAAAGTGTTGACACGGCGGCACTTTCTGCGCTGCTTTGAAACGCGGAAAAGAAGGCACGCGACCCGGGTTGTCGTGACATCTCGCCTACGCTCGGAGAAAGAGGCGGAGGAAACGAAGGAGAAGGAAACAATACTCGTCTCGGAATATGAACGCGACGACAACGTTGCTCTCGTTTCCCGAGTTCATCTCGAGATGTGCGTTCGTGAACACATCGACCGCAAAGACAACAACGGTTTCGTCGTTGGATGAGATTGACTTTTCACGCGCGGTGGCGACGCCGAGCGACTTATACGGCGCGTATTTAGGTTTGATGCGATCAGGTTTATGGTTGGAGTGCACGCCGACGTGCGAAATGTTTACTGTCGGCGACGAAAGGGAGGAGGAGGAGGAAGGAGGAAAAGGAAAGCGCAGACGAGAAGAACAACACCAACAACCGCCTTTGTTGTGTTTGATGTGCGAACCGAATCCGAAACCGGAGGAAACGAAGAAGAGAAACACAAAGAATAACACAACAACGAGGAACAAGAGGGACGGAAACGTCGGCAACGGCGCGAAGCGAAGAGCGAGAGCGAAGACGAAAGCGTACGCGTTCGCGCTGAACAGAGGCGTCGTCGACGAGACGTTTTTAGAGGCGGTGGCGAACGGAGATGGTTTGGAGAGGTTAGCGGATCCTTCTTTGAAAGAGCAGCCGGAGGCGAAGGAGAAGGCGGGTTTGATAGCTTTGGCGATGGAAGAGGAGAAAGGCACCGCCGCAAAACTGCCTTTGAAAGAAGACGAGAAAGAAAACGAACGAAACCATCGACGAAACATCGAGGAAAATGTAAAAGAAGAAGGAAAAGAAGAAGAAGAAACCGCACCCTACGAATCCATCATCGTCGTCACCATCGACTCGGACGGCACCACCACGGCAATGCGCGTCTCTCGAGGTTTCGTCGAGCCCGAAGAGCTCCGCCGCAAAGAAGAAAACGACGACGACGAAGAAAACGACCTCGACGCGTCGGGCGACGACGACGACGAAGAAGAAGAAAACGGCTTCCTCGGCGGAGGAGGAGGAGAAGCGAAGAACCCACCCAAAGGGAAGAAGAAGAATAATAAGACAAAGAAAAGCATCCCCGCCGGCGCTTTAGCCTTTAGCAGTAGCGACGACGACGACGATTTAGACGACGAGTATAGCGAATAGAGAGTCGAAGCGTAAAGTTCGAGAGGCAACCCAACTAAACCCTACACCCTAACACAAAGACCTCCGAAAGAAAGCAAAGAGAAATTTCTCCACTTTTAGACAAAACCACAACTCGTTAAACGCATATAGACATAATGGGTGCCGACGACGTCGTCACGAGAGAATACACCATCAACTTGGGCAAAGCGACGCACGGAGTGACTTTTAAGAAGAGAGCTCCGCGCGCGGTGAAAGCGGTACGTGCTCGTTCGGCGTGATTTCCGAAAATGCATTTCTTCTACGCGCAAATTTGCTCCTTTTGTTTTTCCTTTCGTAGACGCGTAAATTTTTGCGTAAAAACACACACTTGAAATCTCGAAAAATGGATCCTGTTGCGACTTGCGAGAGACGCGCGAAACGCGCGAAACGTACACGCGGTGTATTTATTTGCGCGTTTGTCGCGTATTTGCGCGTGGTGCGCGTTCGTTCGTGCTCTTCGGGCGACGCGACCGAGAGAGAGAGAGATGAGGGAAAATTGTGTTCCGGTGCAAGACCCCAAAACACCCTAAACAAAAACTGACTCAAAACTCCCTTCACCTCTTGTATTACCAAACACAGATCAAAACGTTCGCGCAAAAGATGATGAAAACGTCCGACGTCCGCGTGGACGTGAAATTAAACAAAGCCGTTTGGTCCAAAGGCATTCGCAACGTCCCGAAGCGCATTCGCGTCCAAATCTCTCGACGAAGAAACGACAACGAAGACGCCGACGAGGAGATGTACTCGTACGTGACGGTGTGCGAAGACGTCCAGAAAGGGGATTTCAAAGGGTTGGGGACGAAAGTGATCACCGAATAATGTAGAGAGAGAGAGAGAGAGAGACTTACCTTTTTAGCCTAGCACCGACTGTTATGCACTCGTCGTATAGCGAATATATATACCATATATACCATCGCTCGCGTCTTTTCTCGCTTCACACACCTGCGTTTTACTTCACAAATTCTCACCCCTCCCGACGACGACAAAAACGCGAAAAGAACAAAAACACCTTTGGAAATCACGTCACCCCATTCCTCGAGAGATGGCGGTGACGCCAAAAGCGAACCTCAAAACGTCGTCATCAGCTTTCGGGTGGTCGTCTTTCTTTCATCATCCTCCTTCGCGGGGAAAGAAGAGAACCAATTTTCGCATTTTCGTCGTCGTTCTGTGCCTCGTCTTTCTCGTCGGCGTCTGCCTCAAAACCACCTCAAACTCCTCGGGGAAGAAGACAATCACGTTCAGAGTGCGAATTCGACGTAAACTCGGCGGCTTTCTCTCTGAAACGACGATTTCGAAGACGAAGAAAAATGTTTTGGACGAGGTGAAGCACTTTGCTCAGTTTCATCAACACACGACGTTTCAGGAGGAGGAGGAGGAAAACCACGGGAACGAAAGAAGAAGAGAGGAAGAAGGCGAACACGAACGAGAAGCGGTGATTGCGCACGATTTACCGCAGTCGACGGTGGACGCGCATTTAGATGAGACGGAGGAGGAGAATAGGAGTAGCGGTAGCGAGACGACGACGACGAGTGCGGAACGTAACGAGGATCCGGTCGCGACGATAACCGCGGCGACGGGGAATAAGCCGCATCTCGCCCGAGGATGGCTCGTTTCGAAGCTTCCATTCGATGTGGACCAACCAGGGAGCGAGAGGACGGCTTTGGAGGCGAATTTTAACGGGTCGGTTCCTTTGTTGACGCACCGAGGGATATTTAAGTACGATCCGACGCCGAGAGTGGACGGGATGAACTATTATAGAAGAGTGTACGCGGTGACGCAAGTCGGCATGGCGCAGGATTTGCCGAATTGGAAGAGCGTTGGAGAGGCGGATATGGAGGCGACGGCAAATAGTAGAAGACGGAGGAGGTTGTTGAGACATAGAAATAGCGGGGGGGGGCGAAGGCGCGGCGGATGCGGATGTGGAAGCCTTAGCGGCTGAAGCCGAGACGGTGATTGACGAAAGCGACGACGTTGGATTCGGACTTGGTGGTGATAGTAGCGATAACTTGCAGCAGCAACAACAACAACAACAGCAACACATGAAAATTGAAACCGCCGGCGCTGGTTTGGAAGAAGCGTTGCGCTCAAAACCGCCCGGAACGCGTGGTTTAACATTTCGCATCACAAAACACCTCTACGACGCGTTACCACCTCGCGATCCGTCGTGGCGGTACAAGACGTGTGCAGTTGTCGGTAACGGTGGAGCTTTACTCACCTCGAGACATGGGAAAGATATCGACGCGCACGATGCGGTTTTACGAATGAACAACGCCCCGGTTGGCGGTCGATTTACCGATTACGTCGGCTCGAAGACGACGTTTAACATGATCAATTTTCACTGGGCGCGAGAAATCACGCAAAGAACGCCGGTTGTAGAAACCGACGCGTTCTTAGTCATGTATGAGTCCGTGTTGCACACGTTGAGAAATCAATTGTACCCGAAACTCCTCCGGATGCAAGCGCAAGGACAGCTTCCAGTTGTCCCGGTGTTGACCTCGCCGGATTTCACCGTAAAAGGCTACGGTATTTGGTTGCAGCTGAAAGACGTCCTCGAACAACGACGCGCGGCGGAACGCCGCGAAAAAAATGAAAAGTTGGTCAAGGAAGGTAAAGCAGTCGAGCAGCTGAAACATCCAGGTGCGTACAAGCGCAAACCAATGTCTGGTTTCTTTGCCATGTTGTTCATGCTGAATCTGTGCGACTCGGTGGACATGTACGGGTTCTCGAATTGGCGTCCGAGTCGAAGTAAGATTCCGTACCACTACTTTGATAAAGTCAAAGGGACGACGGCTGTGCACTCGTTTGATTTATCCATGGAAGTGTTTATGGAAATTGCCAAAGCGCACGACGTGAACATGATTGACTCCGAAGGGAAGAGTACGAAACTTCGAGATGATAAATTAAAATTTTAGCGCTTAACATTCTAGATAATACTACCAGCAGTACAAATTGCATATAGAAATACATCAGACATACGTTCTAACGGAACGCATATTCGCAAATCTTGACGATTATTTCGCCTTCATCCTCTTGACACGGATTCCGAACTGCTAACAGCGTATCTTTCCTCTTTACGTCTTTCACGCCGCTCTTCTCTCGTATGATTTTGAGAAACTTCTCGTGGTTTTGCGGGAATCGCGACGGCGGATCGGCAAGGAGAAACGTAAACGGCGACGACGTGGCGCCGTGTTGTTGTCGTCTCGACAAGGCTTTAAATACGATCGATGCCACGGCTTCGACGGCTTCTTCGCAATACAAACAATCGCACGCGATGACGACGTCGTACGCAAAATCATCCTGCTCTTTGACGAGATACTCATCCAACTTGAACCAATCCATAATCTTCGCCTCGATGCATTCACACTTTCGGCTACTTCTGCTACGTCTATCGACTACACCTTCTAACAAACCTACATCCATCTGCGCCAACCCGTCTACGACGCTCGCGTCTTCATCCAGCGCTTTCGTCACCGAGCCAAATCCATTCGCAACCGCACTCGCCGCCGCGCAATAACACGCGAACGGCTCTCTATCCGTCATGGTCACTTTCCTCGCTCCTTCCATCGCACACAAAACACCCGTTAACCCGACGCCGCAACCTAACTCTAACACTCGCTTCCCTCGCACTAACGAGCCGCCGCTCTCGTCCGAAACCAAGTATTCGTTCAACGCGATCCCGCCATGCCACACATCCGCCCAGTGCGGATCCTCGTCCGGTTTTCCCAAAGCAGAGAATACGTTCGCCACTAATTCTTCCGACTCTGGGAGGATGACGGACATCTCGATTCCAACATTCTCGTCGTCGTCATCTGACGTATTTCGTTCTCTTTTGGTTCCCAACTCCCCTCCTGAAAGGCTTGTCTTTCTGCCACCGTTAAAACCAAACGAAAGTTGCGCTCGAAACAAATCCAGAGGGTAATGGTCCGAACACGCGTGCTCGAGCTTTAGATTCGTCCGTTCGTATCTGCCCGGGGTCGATCGATGGCGCAGATAATCATGATGTTTGTCTTCTTCTCCTCCTCCTCCTTCCGAATTGGAAATGGATAAAAAACGCGGGGAACGCCCCCGAAGAGAAAGAGGAAGACGAGGAGGAAGATGGAAACGAAACGAAGAGGCGGAGGCGGTGGTGGAGAACATCTCGCGTATTCTTTTATTTTTACGAGCTTCTTCGGTAACGATGCATTGTTTTATTGATCGTCGTCGTCGTGTTATTCGTGTTCGTGTTATGTTGTAAAGAGTTTTTCAATTAAATATTCCTCCTCTTTGGTTGTATCTCTCCGAGAGAAAAAGAATCAAGTTTTCACCCGCGTTCTCTCTCTCTCTTAACTTAGTCTCGCAATCAATGAAGTTCTGCTTCCCACTCCTCGAGTTCCATTTCATCTTGTTCTTGCTGTTGTTGTTGCGCGGCGGCGATCGCGGCGGCGATCGCGGCGGCGGCTTGTTGTTGTTGCAACATTTGCATGTGTCCTCCCGGGGCGGGACCGCCGCCATTTGCGCCTGGACCGCCTCCTAAACCGCCCCCTGGACCACCGCCCAAGATGTGGTGGAAATGGTGGTGGTGTGGGTGGTGATGATGCGTCGCCGTCGGTTCCGGCGCTTGCGTCGGGCACCCGTTTTCCACGGCGTACTCGTAGACGTCGCGGTGGCCGTGCTTCATGGCCATCTTGCACGTGCGGTAATCCCAGTTGACGCCTTGCGATCGTAAGAAAATCAAGCACTGCAACTGTCCATACTCTGCCGCTTCGCTCGTGGTCGTCTCGTTCGCCATGCAACCGTTCGCCATCGCCCATTTCAACATTTCCAGGTGGCCGCTTTGACACGCGCCTCGCGAAGTTCCGATGTTCCACGGACATTCTCTTTGCCTGCACCACTTCAACATCTCAAAGTTCCCTTCCGCGGCCGCCGCGCTCGTCGTGTTGTGATCCCACGGCACCTTCTTCTTCTCTCTCAAAAACTTCAACACTTCCCAGTGTCCGTTCTCCGCCGCCTCCGCGCACGTCTTTTCGTCCATCGGACAATTTTCCTCGCACAAGTAGTTCAACGTCTTCATGTTCCCTTTACTCGCCGCTTCCCACGACGTCGTCGCGTCCCACCTGCACTGTTTTTCCTCTCTCGCCCATTTCAGCAACTCCAAATCGTTAATCTCGCACACTAAAGAGCAGAACTCCTCCTCTTCTCGCGTCCATCGCTGCCACGCCCACTCGAGCGTTTCTTTCGACGAGAACTCGCCCACTGCGTAATAAAAGAAGAACGATGAAGTCAAAGAAAGAAGACGATACGTGGTCAGTTGAAAATCGAACAAAACACAACGTGATATTAAATCAAACGAGAAGATCTGATGATGCGTAGAAGAAAAAGGGGCGAGATGATGAGATGAAAATGTCCTCCGAAGCGTTTCTCGCGAATTCGCTTCGATCTCAAACCGTAACGCATTCGTACCATTAAACTTCCCGGGAACGGACGCGACGTTTTTGCTCCTCTTCATCGCCTCTCTGCTTTCGCTGTTCGCTTGGTTCAAGAACTTCAAATCTGCGCCGTTCAGTTTGCACACGATGTGCGTTTGGAATATGTCGTCGTGGTCGGTGATGAGTTGCCAGAGTATGTTTTGTTCGTTCAAGCAGACGAAACAAAACCCGCGATTTTCCAACTCCGCCGGGGAGAGCTGATGCAACGTGTCTCGAATGTGATTGTACTCTCGACTGTTGAGCTGTTGGCGGCCGCAAAACGTGCACGCGTTTAACGAGTTTTCGGAGGATGGTTCCGAGTACATCTTTACGTGTCTCTCCTTCTCTCTCTCTTTCTCTCTCTAGAAAGAGCGCGCGCGCGCGACCACGGAGAGTGAGGAAAGTCAAGCTTCCGAGAAATTTTCCCCTCTCTCTTATTTAGGGTTTTATTAGCAACCCTAAACTACTCAAGGGGGACGCAATTTTCTTTCACGTACCGCAGAGAAATGCTCCGTTGATGTTTGCTCGACCGGGAGAAGAAGAAGAAGAAGAAGAGACATCATCATCATGTGCGGACGAGTCAACGCTCGCGTTTCCCTCGAGGACGTCCAAAAACTCTTTTCTGCTGTGAAAGAAGATAAAGACGAGGAGGAAAAGGATGTCAAAATCGTCACATGGGTGAACGAAGGTGCGCACGCTCAGTTGCGTAACTGCGCGCCGTCGGAAACGGTCGCAACGCTCGTCGCGGAAGACGAGGTGTGGACGACACGATTCGGATTGATTCCATCGTACAAGAAATCTACGTACGATAGGAAGAGAGATCATTACGTGGCGTTTAACTGTCGCTCGGAAACGATTTTAGAAAGACAGATGTTCAACAGGTGCACAGAGGCGAACGCGAAAGATAAAGGGAGAGGAAGGGCGGTGGTTTTGATTCGCGGCTTTTACGAATGGAAGAAGGACAAAATGGGGAAACAACCGTATTACGTGTCGAGAAAAGACGGGGAATTACTGTGCGTGTGCGCGGTTATGGACACGTACAAAGGAGACGATTATTGCGACGACGGCGGCGAGATATTAAGGACGACGAGTTTGTTAACGAGAGACTCGAAAGGGACGAGGTTGAGTTGGTTGCACGACCGGATGCCGGTGATGTTAAAAAAAGAAGCGGTGAAGACGTGGCTGACGGATAACACGAAACGTATCGCATCGTTTTTGAAGGACGAAGAAACGACCACCCATCGAGGAGGAGGAGGCGTCATCGAGAAAGGCGAAGATTTGCAGTGGTACCCGGTGACTCCGGAGATGGGAAAAATCGAATTTCAAGGTGACGCGTGCGTAAAAGAAGTCGTCGCGGTGGCGAAGAAGAACACGCAGGATATCAAGAGCATGTTCGCGAAGGTGGTGGCGAAGCAAAGCGCGGAGAAGTTGAGTCAAGTCAAGATCGATGCATTCGCCGAAACCGCGAACTGCGATAAAGAAGACGAACCACCCGCGAAGAAGAAGCTGAAGTTGTAAAAAGAATATTAATATTAGTTTATAGATAGATGATTCATTTCATGTTGTAAAACAAAACACGTTCATTGCCGCTGACTATACTCGCTAATCTTTCGAAGGTACTTTCCCGTCCAGAGCCTTCAAACTTTCGATTTCCTCGTCATCTAACTCGAACGAATCTAACCTCAACAAACTATCTTCCATGTGCTTCCGATCTCGACTTCGCGGGATGATTGTTTGATGCAACACGTTCTTGGCGTAATTGAGGACGACCAATGCAGGCGAGACGTTATATCTCGCAGCAATATTTTTCACGACGTCGTTATTCAACACCGGATTGGTTTTATACTGCCACCACTGACCGCCTAAAGAGGAATACGCTTCGAATCGCCACCCGTATTTCGCGCACACGTCCATCGTCCTCCGATCTTGCGCGAAGACGTCAGAACGCATTTGCACCACCAACGGTTGCACGTTTGCAAACGCGTGCAATTCTTCCAGAGCGTTCGCGTTGAAATTCGAGACGCCAATAAACCGCGCGACTTTAAACTCCACGACTAACCGTTCGAGCTCTCTGTACGCCTCTTTCCACGTCCCCGGAACGACTTCCCCTCGCGAACATAAATTCCCCCAACACTCGCTGTAATGCAACAAAACTAAATCTACGTATGTCGTTCTTAAGTTTGTTAACGAAGTTTCAATCATATCCATCCCTTTCCTGCCTAAATGTCTCGGATGGATCTTCGTCGTCACGAACACGTCTTTTCTCTTCACCACGTTTATGCTCTCCTCTATGGCTAACCCAACCAAATCTTCCCGGTACCACTCCGGAGCTTGCGCCGTGTCTATCATTCTGTACCCAACTTGTAAGGCTTTTTTGACGCTCTCTTTCGTCTCAAGACCTAACCCAGCCGTGCCGAATCCAATCGCAGGCATCGTCATCGTCATCGATTCATCTTCGGTTTTGTTCTCGTTGGTTTCATCAGTTTTTGAATTTTCCAATTCGGTTTTCCCTTTTGCCGGCGGCGGAGAGGATTCAATCTGCGTCAGCACGTCGAAAACCCGGTAGTTCGCGTAGAGTATGACGAGTACGAGCGATAGGAGAGGAATAAATACTCGTCGCGGTTGTCCTCGTCGTCGTCCTCGATGGCTTTTGGTGTCGAGTATCAGTTGAGCCATGAAAGGTCTGTTTGTTCTGAGGAGAAAAGAACACGTCGTAACATGTCGTATTGTATTGTATGGTATGGTAGTATTATAAATGTATTAAAACGGCAACTTCGGCAAGCTGACGGATGGTAAGCTGACGGACGGTAAGCTGAAGCCTCCGGATTCCTCCGCTTCGGCGGGCGCTTCGGCGGCGGGCGGCGGCGGCGGAGTCGTCGCCGCCGGTTCAGACGGCGCCGGAGCCGCCGGTTCGGGCTCTTTCACGACCTCGTACGTGTTGCTCGCATCCGCGCCTCCACCTCTCACTCCTGCGCCTGAATTGCTGGCATCAAAAAACGCCGCCGATTGTAACTCCTTCTTTGGAGTTGCGTCCTCTTCTTGCGATATCGCTTGTTGTTTCGCGGCTTGCCCTTCCGCTTTCGCTCTCGCGGCAGCCAAAATGGCAGCTTTCTTCGCGTTCTTCGCCGCGGTCGGGTCTGGTTTCTCTTCTTTTTTCCCACCACCGAACGCGAAAGACGGCAACGCGTAGAACACGGCGGACGTTGCCAAAAGGACGGCGTCTCTTCTTCTCGTCCTCGTTGGTTTCGATGCCTCCTCGTCGTTGGTTTCCTTAACGAGAATCGTGCTGCTGACGGGGACGCAAAAATGTCTTTTTATCTCCTTCCTTTGATGTTTATGTTTATGTTGTTTCGCGTTGCAAAAACTCGCGGGAGCTTTCATGATGGAAAACGAGGACGACTGCGTCATCGTCGTCGCAAAAGGAGAGGAGAACATTTTGATTTTGCGCGGTGTAGCGTTCAATCCTTAATGAAATGAAGAGATGAAGAAGAGAGAAAGAGAGAGAGAGAACGACGTACTTGTAGGGTTTAGTATACCCTAAACAAGTACTCGATTTACGCGTGTATTATTATCTTTATATATCGGTTTTATATATTACATAGTTCGTTTTCTCTTTCGCTGCTGCTTAACAAGGTGCGTGTGCTGCGTTCTTACTTCTTTTTTCTATGGATAGGCGCAAAACTTTACCCTTTTGCGGCGTTCTCTTTGCCGCGGGCGCTTCGCGTAACGCGGTTCGCGCTCTGCTGGTTTGCTTCCTCTCTCGCTCGCTCGCTCGCTCGCTCTTTACATATTAGTATTCTTATTAGTCTTATTCTTTGGCTTCGGAAACGACGCTTTTTAAGGATTCGTTGATTCGCTTCCCGTCTTCGGTGATCACGCACTGCGGCGATTCTATTTGACTTGGAATGTGTAATCCGGCTTTGATTCCTAACTCGGTTTCGTCTTGGGAAACGACTAAATAGTCATCCTTGGAAGATCCGACGGAGAGATGGATCGGGACGTCGCACTGCTCGGCGTTGGAAAACCCAGCCGCTAAACACTCCATTTCGCGTCGTTCATCCGCTCTGTCGTTGGCTAAACAGACTTTGTCGAGTTCTTCGATACCGCCCGGGTGTTTACTCAATTCGTCTTCGCCTAAAAATAACCCCCACGGCGCGCCCTGGAACTGTTCGGTGTGGTGGATGGTGTGCGCCGCGGCGACCCTTCGCAACCACGGAAGTTTTCCCAACGGCCCGGTCGGAAATCGTTTGTGAACCATCCCATCGTGAACGTACATGTACGCGATACCGAATAAGGTGATGCCAAGACCGGCGCCAAAACATAACCCTCCGTACACCCCCGGCGTGAAAAAACCGTACGAGCACAACACAAACGCCGGCACGCCGTTGGCCACCGCGAAGATATCGTTCGCCTCGAACGCGCCTTCTCTCGGTAAATGGTGCGACTCGTGCAACAACCAAATCTTTTTGTTCCAATCTTTCCTGTATTTCATCGGCATGGACCACCAAACGTCGTGCCATAAGTATTTATGCGCGAATCGAGCGTAAAACTCCATCCCGACCGCCGCTCCGGCGATCAGCGCCAACTGCGCGAATAACTCCGCCGTCGGAAAAACACTCACCCCACCGACGTCGTCCATCAAGTTATACGACCTCAACAATCGAAAATACGTCGCCGTAATTGCAATCGAGGTTACTCCGCAGCTCGAAATCAACGCCGCCCACTCGTAATCTTTCGAATTTTTCTCGCGTTCCGATTTCGTCAAGCGTTTTACACCTTTCACTCCTTGCAAAGGCTTTTCGGCGTTGATGTTGTCTCCGTTGTTTTGCTGTCTTTGCTGCTCGGGTTCTAGAACTGCGTTTAAACGAGTTGTTTTTGTCGCCGCTTTCGTGGTAAAGGGAGGAGGCGTGTCTTTTCTGGAGGCAAAGACGGTGAACACTTTCATCGGATTAGTCGTCGACGTCGCTTTACCTCTTCGAGGCGATGGAAATGATTTCGAGGACGACGATGCGGTGACTCGAGCACTCCTCGAACGCGACGCGATCGTCGTCATCGCGCGTCCTCCTTTACCGCTGAACGAACCAACCGAAGTCAAAGTCGTCGAAGACGACCCGGAAAGAAGCGGCGACATCATCTTTTTCTATACCTCCTTCCTCTCTCTCGTTTGGATAAGTTCGTCCGTCACACAGAAGAAAGAAAAAAGCGTCAATCTCTCTCTCTCTCTCTCTCTCTTGTAACTCTCACAAAACGCACGATAACACACCGTCTCTCTCTCTCTCTCTGTGTGTGTGTGTGTGTCCGCGCGCGCGTATCCCTCTCTGAGTCTCTCGTCTCTCGTCTCTCCAACTCTCTCTCTCGTATAATGGAGAACAAAACAAGTGCGAGGAAAAGGACGGCTTGGCGGCTTTTTGACCACGAATTTTTCTTCGCCATTTTCTGCTTAGGGTTTCCAACCCTAATAATGCCTTTGAAGAAAGGGCATCTCTCTCCCTCGATGTGCCCCATTATACTCTCGCTCTTCTCCGCTCTTTCTGTGCGGTCTCTCGTCGAAATAGAACGCGCTTGGTATATATACTACGCGCGTGAGTGTGTGTGTGTGTTTAGTGCGTTCTTTTCTGCGTATTCAAAGGAGAGAGCGTATAATAGAGCGTGTTGTGATTGCATCTCTCTTTTGTTGTCTAACGGGAAAAACGTCTCGTGAAAGATGAGCGGGAATACCTTTGGAAGCACTACGGGAGAAGAAGAAGAAGAAGAAGAACCGATCGCGTGCACAGAAGAAGCAGCGTCCACAACACCGTTAGTCTGCAAACCTTCCGAATTGGACGCGAAATACGTCTCAGAATCCACGGAAAATGCGTTACTTCGAGCGGATTATAAATTCACCACAACAAAAGGCACGTTTACGGTCCGAGCGTATCGAGCGCTCGCGCCCAACGCGTTCGACCGGTTCCGAGGTTTAGTCAACGAACACTTTTACCGGAAGAGTTTAGTGTATAGGAGTTTAACTGGGTACGGGGTACAGTTTGGGATCGCGGCGGAACCGAGTTTGGCGCGAGTGTACGATCCGGATCGAAACGAGACGAGCGGGTGCGTCCTCGCGGACGAGTCGGAGAAGACGTTGGAAACGACGACGAGTAATAAGAGAGGATGGGTCGCGTTTGGGACGAGTTTAGGACATAGCAGCAGTAGTAATAATACTAGTAGTGGTGATGAAATGTACCACGATAGAACGTCGGAAATTTTCGTCAACATGAGAGACAACAGCGAAGACTTGGATAAAAAGTGCGTGCCGTTCGCGGAAGTCACGGAAGGGATGGATATCGTGGAGAAGTTGTATTCCGGGTACGGAGAGATGAAAGACGCGACCATGTGCAACGAGACGCAAAGTCTAGGATTTAGGTGCGACGGGCCGCGACGAGGCGAGTTATATACTCAGGGGTACGCGTCTGTAAAGGAAAACTACCCGAACTTGGACGCGATTTTATACGCCGAGGAAATCGCGGTGCAAGAGAAAGGGTCGTTGATCGACGCCAGAGACGGAGGAGGCGGGTTTTTCTATTTCATTCTCTCGTGCACCGTGTTAGGTTTTTTGGCGTGCTTCTTTCGCATGCACGTGGTCAATCGCCGAAGGAAAACCGTCGCCCGAAGAGCAAGCAAATACACGGCGTACGTCTCCTCCGAGCAAGACGATTTGAGTCAGTTGCATCAAACGTTGAGAGAACAGTTCGCGGCGGCGAACGAAGGCGTCAGCGTAGACATAAAAGTAGAAAGTGAAAAGTTGAAATCGCGAGTGATTGAACAAATGAACGAGAGACGACAGGCGAGAGGCGCGGCGGCAAATCCGTTCGTGAGCAGCGGCAGTTTAGAGCTCGAAGACGGAGCGGAAGAGAGAGTTTACCTCGACGACGACGAGGATCGCGATCGCGATAGCAACAACAATAACAACGACGACATGATGAACACCATTAGATTTTAATAACGAACTAAATAATACATTTTCTTTCTTTGCTACCTATTTTTGAGCTTCTTCTTCTCCTCCTCCTCCTCCTACTACTTCTTCTTCCTCCTCTTTTTCCGGCAACGCTAACTTCAACCCGTCGTCTCCCATCCCTCTTTTATCTAACCCATCTTCTCTAACCTCGTCGACTACTTTCCACACCGTCTTGTGCGTCCCGGTAATTTTCTCTTCCGTCATGCGTTGCCTCCCTTTCCAGGTTAAAATCCCGTACGCCCAATGACCCGTGCGACCGTTCGCTTTTGGTAATATTTTCGTCAACGTCCAAAACGTCGGTCCTGGGAATACTCTTTTGCTCTCCTCTTGTTCTTGTTGTTGCCAATAGATTTTGGTAAACCTTTGCCCGACGCCGTATTCAGGCATCGTTTTCGCGAGTTCATAGACTGTTGTTTTAAGAAGACGTGCAGGTCAGTGTGATGATTAAGAAGAGAATAAAGAAACGTACGATTGGTATTCCGTCGCACCGCGGTGGCTTGAATTTCCCGAGAGATGTGTTGCGCTGCTTTGGTTTTTAAGGAGGACATTCTTTTTAATAACCACCACCACCGTTGTTGTTACTTACGCGACGACGAAGACGAAACGAAGATATTTACGTCGTGGGCGGGCCCTGAAATGTGTGGACTGCGAGCGAGGCGTCGCGCAACAATGGCGTTTTTAAAGAGGTATCGCGAAGGTTTTCTCGGACGGCAGACACCCTAAATGTTTTTCTTCGAAACGTCTTTCTTTTTTTTTCTCGCATGTGAGATACAAAAAATATCAGATCAAAAACGATTAAAGAGAGAATGATGCGCTCTAGTTCTTCTTCTTCTGGAGCGACGAGGAGGAGCGCGAACGAGGGAGGCGTTGGGGGGAGATTGGTCGCGTTGTGGGATGTGATCGTGAAGTGCGATGATATTTGTTTCACTCACATTTTGCCGAGATTGAATCGAACGGATCTTAAATTCTTGTACGAAGTGAATAGTGAAACGAGAGCGTTGGTGAAGAGATCGTCTCGCGCGGGTGATTTGAAGAAGAAGTTTAAGATTCAAGAGATGTCGTCGATATCGACTTTGGAAGTTGCGTGGGAGAATAAATTGTTGTGGCCGATTTACTTCACAGAATCATATTTCTGCTGGGAAGTTGCTCACACGAATAAACTCGAGTTGCTCAAGTGGGCGCGAGAGGAGAAAAAGTGTGAGTGGGATGAAGAGACGATTAATGAGGCCGCAGGACAAGGTAATCTGGAAATGGTAAAGTATTGCGTTGCAAATGAGTGTCCTATCACTGTGTGGGCGTGTGCAAGTGCTGCCGAAAACGGTCATCTCGAGTGCCTCAAATACTTACGCGAAGAAGCCAAAGCGCGTTGGAATTCTGATACTGCCGCTGGGGCGGCTTCAAATGGTCATCTTCATATACTTGAATATCTTGTTGAGCGTAAGTTTGATGAATATGAAGAAGATGCGTGTGAGTTTGCGGCCAAGCACGGCCACTTCGACTGTTTGAAGTACTTGCACGAAACCGCCAAAGCGCCTTGGGACGAAGAAGTGGTACGAGAAGCGCACAAATACAACGAAACCGAATGTGTACAATACCTTCTCGAAAATAACTGTCCTCTACCAGACGGTTGGCGATACGAGTATGGAGAGTTGATCACAGACTACTCATCGTCATCGTCACCATCGTCATCATCATCGTCATCATCATCGTAGTCGTCATCGTCACCTTCGCAAAACTTGTGAGGAGTGAATTTGCGTTTTTAGGAATATATATTTACTTCTAAACCCTAAGAGATGATTGGCTCTTCTCTTCTTCAGAGGAGAAAGAAAAATGTGTGAGTTGTCCAGCGTTCGATTCGCTGTATCTCCAAACTATCACGTGATAGTCATCATTCGGGGATATAATTCAGTTGGTAGAATGCTCGCTTTGCATCTTCTTTTTTGTTCGCGTTCGATGAGTTGGTCTTCGATTGAGTTGTTGTTGGTCGGTTCAGTGCTCGCGACCTATAACAAATACTTCTCGATAAGTAATTTCTAGCGATGTAAGAAAAACAAATCACTACAACGTAACTACTATACTACTACTTCAATTAAAATATGATCGAGTCCATCCCTCTGGCGTCTCTTCCTTCCAACACTCTCCCTTGCGCGTCTCTTTGCGGCTTGACTTTGGCCGCTTTTTGCCGTTCCAACTCGGGAGGTACTTCGTTGTTGCTCTCGATGAGGAGTTGGCGCAAGTCGTACATGATGTCTTGGTCTTCGCTGGTGATGAAGGATACCGCGGTCCCTTTCCTTCCAGCTCTACCGGTACGGCCAATTCTGTGCGTGTAGTTTTCAATCGACGCCGGTAACTCGTAATTGACGACTAAATCGATGCCTTTGACGTCGATACCGCGACCGGCGACGTCGGTGGCGACTAATATGTCAAAGTCGCCGCGTTTGAATCCAGTTAACGCGGCTTCTCGCGCGTCTTGGCCTTTGCCGCCGTGAATGGAGCCGCAGGAATAGCCCATGGAGTGACAGGCTGTGACGCACGAATCCACGCCTCTTTTGGTGTTGACGAAAACGATCGCTTGCGTTTGCGTGTGTTGGGAGAGGATTTGTTCGAGCGTGCGCTCTTTTTCCGATCGGTTGACCCAGATGACGGTTTGTTTGATCAGATCGGAGGTTTTCCCAGCGGAGCCGATGGTCACGACCGCGGGGTTGCGAAGATATGTGCGCGCTAATCGTTCCACGGATGGAGGCATGGTGGCGGAGAACATGTACGTCGTTCTGTACTTCGCAGACGTTTCAATCGATTGTTTATTGTCAATCGCCTTGTTGTCCAACTCTTCCGCCATATCGATCGGTTTCAAATTCGAGCTCGGCATAGCTTCCATGACTTGCGTCACTTGCGGTTCGAAGCCCATATCAATCATTCTATCCGCCTCATCGAGAACGATGTAGTTGCACTGATTGAGAACGGTGTATCTCTTCTCTATGACGTCGATAATTCTACCGGGCGTACCGACGACAATCTCGACGCCTTTGCGCAATTGCACGCCTTGGTCTTCGATAGATTGACCGCCGACGACGCACGCGACGCGATATCCCAAGAAATGTGCGAATTTTAACGTCTCCTCTTCGATTTGTTGCGCGAGTTCTCTCGTCGGGGCCATAACTAACGCATACGGACCATCCGCGGCGACCTCGTCGGTCATTTTTGGCAAACCCATGATGTGCGCCAACATGGGGACAACAAACGCGCACGTTTTACCGGACCCGGTTTCCGCAACGCCAATGACGTCTCGCTTCAACAACCCGATAGGAATCGACGCCATTTGAATCGGCGAAGGTTTTGTATACCCAACTTTCTCAATCGCGCGTAAAATTTCCTGCGGCAAAAGCTCGTTCTCGCTCCACGCGCGCATCGGGTTCGGCACTTTCCCGCCTTTGAACGTGATGTTAAAATCTTCCCGAAAGATTCGCCAATCGCGTTCGTTCATTTGTGCTAACGGTTTCGAACTCCAATGGGTGGTTTCCTTCTTCTTGTCGTATTGATTATCGTATTTCTCGAGCGCTTTCGAATGCTTATCGATTCTGCGCGCGTTTTCATCGCCGGCGGCGTCGTAACTTCTACTTGTATTGTTATTCACAGTATTTCCCCCTCTCCTCTTCCCAACAGAGTTCTCAAACTTGTGATTTTGCTCCATTTGCATCCTCGCGTCTACTCCAGCGATCGTTCCTCTCCCGAACAACAACTTCACGTCGTGCTTGGCGTCGTACAAAGGATTCGCGTCTCGCGAAGTATCGTCCTCTTTACTCCAATCGAATTGAAACTTATATTTTGCCCGTTCCGCTTTCTGCTTCATCTTCTTCATCTTCTCGGTTTCGTCTCTCACCCCGGCGTACTGCTTCCGAAACTGCTCCAACTGTTCCTGTCTTTCTCTTTCCGATTGCTCGCTTTTGTCTCGCTGGTACTGTCTCTCCGCCACGTCCCGCGCGGACGTCGCGCGAGCAAATCTCGACGACGACGACGCGTGATGATGCGCTGTCGCCACCGTACCACCATCGCCTCCTCCTCCTTCCTCTTGTCGTTTCTCTTTCAACCGCTCCATCGCCAGCTTCTCTCGTTCCTTCTTCGTCAAAAATGTCGGCTTCGTCTCGGCGAGTTCCTTCTCTCGTTTCTTCTGCAACAGTTCTTCCACCGAAAGCGGTTGCTGCTGTAAAGATGAAGATGCGCTTCGATTGAACGGATTATCTTGAAAAACAGTCGCAGCATCACGGCTACCACCACCACTCGTCGTCGTCGTCGTTTTCTCCCTCTCGTGGACCTCTCGATGCGGGAACTGTGCCTCTCGCTCGGGACTTCTCCCTCGCTTGGTGGTGGTGTTTCGATGCCAATTTCCCCCGTTGTTGTTGTTGTTGTTGTTGTTGTTGTTTCTGTATCCACCGCCACCGTTATTAGTATTATTGTTTCTGGAAGAACGATGGTATCTCTCGCCGTTGTTCTTGTTCTTCTCGTCGTCTCTTTGGTAATTGCCGCGGTACTCGCCGCGCGACATGATGAGAAGAAGTTTCTCTTTCAGAGAGGGGAAATGTTGTGTGACGACCACAAAGAGAAAGTGAGAAAAAATAGGGCATAAATGTTTAGGGTGTTAAACCCTAACTCTAATACGTGTAATCTTTCTCTGCACAGACAACTTAAGACAACTTTAAGACAAGGTAAACTACATGTGATATATATATTACGAGAACCATTTACTACTATCGCTTCCGACGATTTGACACTTTGGCGCGCCGCAATCGTACCCGTTGGAATACGACCCTTCTTCTGCGATTTCGTAGACCTTATTCTCCGCTTTGTCGTCCAACGCCGCTTTGGCCATGACTTGGGCGACTAAGCGTCGATCGATTTCTCCGCTCGCCATGGCGTCTTCTTGGCCGACGATTAAAGAGCCAGATTGGTCGTTTTTCAAGCCAGCAGGACGAACGATGACCCAGTCGATTCCGGAGTTTCGCAAGTAGTTTTCGCCGACGAGCTTTTCGTCCAAGACGCCGCCGAACGCGTTGGTTATTTTGAAACCGGGCGAGTCCGCCAAACCAGCCGCTCTGCCGTTGGTGAGAATGCTCGAAATTAACACGATTTTCTTCACGTTCCCGGCTTTCTTCGCCGCGTTGACGCAATTCACGACGCCTTCGTTATCCACCTCGTGCGCAGCGGCGTTCATTTTGAACGGGTTACCCGGGACGAACCCAGTCGCGATGACGACGACATCCGCGCCGGCCATAGCCAACGCGAGGTTCTCGGTCGTATCCGTCACGTCCACTGTGTGTGTTTATAGAACAGATGTTTTCATCGTAAGAGGTCAGAAGAATGTTTACAGAACAGAGATTTTAAGACGAGGTACGAAGACAAAGAAGACAAAGAATCAATCGATCCGCAATCGATCGCGCGAAGACTTTTCGCTCACCTCCGCCTAACAATTCCACCCCGTTCTGGTCCAATTTCATTTTCTTCGCTTTCTCCAGCGAGCGACATCCGGCGATGACGTTCGCATCGTTCGCGTTCGCCAAGGAGGCAACCACTAACTTTCCAGTTTGACCGGTCGACCCGATGACCAGAACGGTCGGGAGTGAGCTGTTCCGCGCGTGCGAGACGTTTTCATTTTGGGAATGGAATGAAGCCGCCAATACAGTTAGGGAAACCGCAAATCCACGCCGGGACAAAAGCGCTTGGTTACTCCCATCATCGTCGAGTTCAGAAGAAGAGGAAGGGGAAGAAGCGGAGACTTTTACGACTTTGACGCGTTTTTGTTGTTGTCTTTTCTTTTGCGCGGCGGGTTTTGCGACGAACGCGTTCGGGAAGGAGGTCTGGTGTGTTACAAACGACATTTTTTGTTCTGAAGTACTTTTAACTTCGTTTTCACATTTTCTTTGCTACATCGTCTACATCGTCTACTACATCGTTCTCTGAATCATCGTTCTCACCTTGTTCCTCTCTCTCTTTCTTAATGCGTTGTTGCTGTTGTTGTTTCTTGGCTTGGTATTTCGCCCAATACTTGGCTTGGTCTTGGCGTTGTTTTTCGAGGCGTTCGATGCGATCGACGCGGAGGTTATGTTTGCGCTTGGCGTCCTCGTCCTCTTCGTCCAGGTCGCCGAGTGCGCGAGGTTGTTGTTGTTCTTGGTTTTTTCCTCTCTGACCGTCGTCGTCGTTTACGTCGTCGTCGTCGTCGTTTACGTTTACGTCGCGCTCGGGTTGGTCGTCTTTCTTCTTCGCCAGCGCTTCGTCGTCCTCGTCTTCAACTTCCTCTCGCTTAGAGGATTCGCGGACCGCGTTGCCGATGCTACTTCTACTGCTACCACTATTCTCTATTGCTTTCGCCGCGTTGCTGAGACCATCATCGCCACTTCTGTTCCTCTCTAAAACGCTTCCTCCTCCTCCTCCTCCTCTTTCTAAACACCTCTCCAACTCCCCTCGCAACTTCTTCTCTCTCTTCGAACACCCGTCGTACGCCTCGCTCGAATCCATCTTAAACTCCTCCATCTCTTTCTCGTTCCCTTGTTTCATCTCTTCCATTTCCACTCTCATCTCTCTGATTTGCTCATCCAACTCTTCGTTCCTCTTCTTCGTCTCCTGCGCCATCTTCGCCGCCGCAGTCGGTTTCGATTTTTTCAACTCTTCCTTCAGCTGATTAATCTCGCTGTTTTTCTCCTTCAATCGCGTCCGTTGCGTGTCTCTTTCTTTCTCTAAACTTTCCATCCTTTGCGAATTCTTCGATAACAATTGCACTTTACTCGTGAACTCGTTGATCTCTTTCGAATATTTTTCGTGCGTTTGGTCCAATTCGAGTTGTAACGAGCGCCACTTCGAGGACGAGAAGTGGAGCGAAAAGAAACAGACGAACGAGCAAAAGAGGAAGAAACTTACGCCTCGTCTCCCCCCGAGGAATGATGATGACCCCGATGATTTAATAACGGTGCTGTTGTTGTTGTTGTTGTTGTTGTTGTTCATCGCAAGAAGCGCTCCTCCGGAAGGAGGTGGAGGCATCGGAGTCGGAAGTCTACTACTCTTTGTGCGGTGTCGACGAGTGTTACTTTTCTTGTTCTAAATGGGGAAATAAAACACCTAAAACACGCGTTTTTAACGCAATAGGCGCAAGGCAACGGTAATCCTGCGACAAAGCGTATAAGGATAGATTTCTAGAGCATTGAGGCGTAGAAGAGAGCGTGGAATTTTACAGGAGGGGCATCTTTTTGTTTTCGTCTTCTGTTTGGTCATCATCATCATCATCGGGTTAGGCGAACCCTCTCCGACACCTCTCGTCGTCCATGGGCGGTCGACAGACTTTCACCAACCCGATTTTATCCAAGGCTTTTAAAAACGCAAACTCTAACCCAAACGCGTGAACGGATTCTCCGTGCGCGCGTTCGCTTCCCGCTAACGTGTAGTATTGGTATTTACCTCGAATGGTTCCGGGGCCGAATCCGTAGAGATTGACCTCGTCGCATCGACCGGCTAAGAGCAACGAGGCCATTAATCCGGAAGACGGCGTCGATCCACCCGTGAAGGTTTGTTTTCTCGATGCCAGGCACGAGCGGAACCGCTTCAGTTGCACGCTGATGACATCGTAGAGTTTGAAGTTCATGCGCAAGACTTTGATGTTTTCGTCGCCGTCGGCGCTCGAGGAGCGGAACTTGTTCATCAGCTTCGTGATGGCTTGGAAGTTCCCTCGCGAGGCTAAGAAGAGGACGCCGTCTTCGTTCGGGAGGTCGGAGTCTTTCACGTTGCCGTGTTCCAAACGAAGCGTGCCTCCATAGCCTAAAACCCAGGATTTGTTGAGGATGCGCACGGTCGTTTTCTTCCCGACGCGGTCCTCATATTTTTTCGTCGGCGCTTGGTTCAGTCGAAAGACGACGTCGTGCGCATCGATGAATTTCCCAGCCGCTGGGCCTGAACTCAAAATCGCCGAATTCCCAACCAGAGCGCACGTTTTAAATGACGACGACGACGACGAGGAGGAGGAGGAGGAGGTGCTACTGCTACTGCTACCACTACTGCTAGTACTACTCGCTCTATTCATAATCTTCGTCACGCTCTTGGCGCTCTCCGGTAACAGCTCCATCTTAAATTTCGAATCCTCGCTCGCCGTCTTTCGGTGCACGAACCAATCATCTTTCGTCGTTTTCTTATCCCAGGACAACCCAAACTCCGTCGCTTTTGCGTCCAACACGCTCTCCTGGAAACACAGCGGCGCTAACGATCCGAACGGATTCCCTCGATTGATCGCCTTCAACGGCACGCCGCCTTTGCCGATTTTCGCGCACTCGCTCTCGCGACATTTCTTCCCACTCGCGAGTTGTTGTTTGAGCACCAACGCGGCCGAAGCGGAATGCTCGTAGCGCTGTAACTTTTCGTATATGGTTTGCGAGAGGTCCGGGTGTTTGGAACTTGAAAATCTGTTCTCGTCGTTGTTGTTGTTCGTCCTCGATCCGCCGTCCTCAGCCTCAGCCTCGAAAGAATCATCATTTTCATCATCCTCATCAGAGTGCACTTTCACCGCCTCATCGTGTGCTCGAATAAACGTTTCTCGCTCGTTCTCCTCGTCCCCACTCAAAATATCGTGAAACGTTTTCTCCTCGTCCTCGTGGTGCGCGAGATTGATCGCCCGTTGCCGCTCTCGGTGACGTTTCGCGTGTTCCTTTTGGAAAGAAGATAGAAAGGTGTTTTCCCCGTCGTTTTCCCCGACGAATGTGAATACGAGGAGCACGAGGAAGAGGAGGAAGGCAATCGCGAGGAGCTTTTCGGCGAGTTTACGCTTTAACGATTTCGTGTGAGTGGTCGTTGGTGTGACTGTTTCCATCGTCGGTGTTTGACGACGACGACAAAGAGTTTTTGTGACGATGATTTGATGCAAAACTTAAAGAGTGGATGGATTGTTCAAGAGTGATACAAGCGGAGACGCGACATCGAACGCGGACGGCTTTTACGTCGACGACGACAGCAGTAAACGACGAATGGAAACAAAGTCGACTATTCTTCGGATTTGTATTACAACGCTCTCATCACTTCCGTGACACAACTATGAGCAGCACTCTATTCAAACATTACACCGCGAAACGCATATTCACTCGCCGTCGTATTCCTTCTCCAAATCGACATTTTTCAATCGCTTCTGCGCGTCCACGTACGTCGCGTCCGCGTTGACGAGATACACAACCTCCTCCAAACTCTTAATCGCCGCGTTGGCGTCTGTTTTCACGTCGTTCGCGGTTACGTTTCTCTGATCTCCTTTCCGTTGCTTTTCCGGAACTTCCATCGCTCTCATGGCGTTATCCCACGCTTCCAGCGTTCCCACGGTTTCCGCCGCTTCGTACTCGGCGAACGTCGGTCTGCGCAACGCGACGTACGAGGCTACTTTTTGTAAATCTTTCCGTAAAGAAGACGCGCCGCCTTCTCGTAAGAGCTGTCTCGCGTTTCCGTACTCGCCTACATCGGAGAGGAGTTTCGCCCGGCGGAATGACGCGAGCGTGACGGAGAGTCTTTGGCGGATATCTGTCGCGAATTCCACGTCGTCTGCGTTTTGCTTCTGTTTTAACGCTTGCACTATCGCACTATTACTATTGTTACTATTCATTGCCGCGAACGCGTAAAATTCGTCGTTTTGACTGCTACTACTGCTCGCGAGTGTTAGCATCGTCATCGTCATCATTCTTCTCGTTCTTCTGTTTCTTCTTCTTAATACTTCTTCATCTTCATCTTCATCTTTCCATTCGTCGTCCGCTTTTAACTTTGCACTTCTTTTTTCCAATACTCTCTGGTTTTTACTGCAGTCACGATAAAGTCGTTGCTTTTTCTGCTGTTGCGAAGAAGATGTCGTCGTCGTAATCATCGGTCGGACGTGCGCTTTAGTAGCATTCATTATGTGTGTGTTTACTCTTTGTGTGTTCTTCTTTCTGTTTGTTTGTGACGCGCTAAAACTGTGAAGCTATACTGTGCCTACAAAAATGTGAACTAAACGCGCGTTCCCGACTACCCTTTAATAACCGCAATCGGTCGTAACTTGACGCATTTTTTACTAATTCCAGCGTCGTGACACGTATCGACGACTTCGGTGACGTCTTTATAACTTTCCGGCGCTTCCTCCATGACTAACTTTGGCGAGGCGACGCGGATGGATATGCCTTTGGTTTTCAAATTTTCCAAGACTTGCTCGTAACTGAGTTTTTGTCGAGAGTTGTGTCGACTTCGGGCGCGCCCGGCGCCGTGACAGGTGGAGCCGAAGGTTTCGTGCATGCCTTTTTCGGTACCGGTGAGGACGTAGGAGCAGGTTCCCATGGTGCCGCCGACGAGGACGGGTTGGCCGGTGTATTGGTAATCGACCGGGATGAGCGGATGGTGCGGGGGAAACGCGCGGGTAGAACCTTTGCGGTGAACGAGTAACGTTTTCAACTCGCCGTCGACGATGTGTTCTTCTATTTTGGCGATGTTGTGGGAGACGTCGTAGACGACGTGCATGTCCAGCTGTTCGGCGGTTTTGTTGAAGGTTTTTGCAAACGCTTGGCGACAGAGGAAGGTCATGGACTGTCTGTTGACCCAGGCGTAGTTGGCGGCGCACGCCATGGCGGCTAAGTAGTCTTTACCTTCTTGCGAGTTGATCCGCGCGCAGGCTAATTGGCGATCGTTCAGTTCTAATCCATCTTTTGCCATCGCTTTTTCCATTTCTACGAGGGCGTCCGTAGCGACTTGGTGGCCTAACCCTCGCGAGCCCGAGTGAATCATAACCACGACTTGGCCGATTTTATCGATACCCATTTTCTTAGCGGCGAACTGGTCGTAAATTTCATCCACGACTTGGATTTCCGCGTAATGATTTCCAGCACCTAACGTGCCCATTTGCGGCAAACCCCTTTTTTTCGCTCGTTGCGAAACTTTGCTCGGATCGGCGTTTAACATTCGTCCGTTTTCTTCGCACCGTTCTTTATCTTCGATCCACGCGTACCCTTCTCGAACGCACCAATCTATGCCCATCTCTAACGCCGTGTCCAACGTCTTCGCGTCGACAGGGATGATACCTTTCCCACCGACGCCAACGGGAATGTGGTCGAACAACGCCTGCGCGACTTCCTCTTTCAGCGGTTGCACCTCCGCTTCGGTCAAATTCGTCCTCACTAACCGCACGCCGCAATTGATATCGAAACCGACGCCTCCTGGAGAAACAACCGCTTTCGGGTCGTTCACGTCAAACGCCGCTACATTCCCAATGGCAAACCCATACCCAGAGTGCACGTCCGGTAACGCGATCGATCGACCGACAATACCCGGCAACGACGCCACGTTTGCGATTTGCTTCACCGCGGGTAAAAATCCGCCCGCGCGACCTCGTTCGGCGTGTTGTTTCAACTCCTCGAACGTTAATCCGGCGAGAAATTTGTTCACGTAGAATATTCCAGGCACGCGCATGTTCGCCACGAACCCGATTTTAATCACGTACGACGTCGGATCTCGGTTTTCAATGTACGAGCATTCCTCTTCGTACGTGCGTTGTTTCTCATCATCAGCAGAATCATCTTTTCTCAACTTCATCATCTCCACGTCTTTCTTCTCAACGCCGCCGCCGCTCATTCGTATTCGTCTCTCAGAGTATTATCGAGTATTCGTATAGTATTCTCTTCTCACTTTTTCTTCTTCTTCTTCTTCTGACTCGTCTTCTTCAACGAAGAATACCAGAGCTCTTCTTAACGAATACTGTAGAAGTAAAAGTGATACGAAGTTGAGTTTTCCAATTCTTCTCGAGAGGAATGATGTTTGTTCAAAGCGTTGTAAACCTCTCGCCGTCCTTCTCGGAAGAAAGACCAGAAAGAAAGAGCGAACGAGAGAGAGAACTTTTGCGCTTCAAAAGTGAAACGCTCTCTCTGACTCCCCGAGTATTCGCGTGTGCTCCTCTTTCGCGTTTCCGACGGCTTTTAACAAACTTTTTTTGATTGAATGGTTTAGGGTTCCAAACCCTAGCGAGCAAGTCAACTCTGATCTCTTCCGTCTTTTTCTCGCCACTGTGCGCGCGCGCAAAACGTCGTCAAAACCACCGCGTTTAACACCTAACCGCCACCTTTTCTCGAAAAAGAAGAGAGAGAGATGAAGATTCACTTGAAAACACTGTGCGTTTTAGAGCGTCTTTTCTTCTTCTTTGCTTTTGTTTGTCTCTCGCAAATCTCTCTCGTTCCTTTTGCGCAGCTTCGAGGCGGTTTTTTCCAATCCAGATTTGGTTTTCTCTCTCTCGTTCCTTCTCTCCTGCGAGAGAGCGATGCTGACAGTTTCGACGCTCTTTTCTCTCTCTCTCTCTCTGTGTGTGTGTGTGTCTTTTTCTCTCTCTCTGATGCGTGATGCACAAAACGACGACGTAAAAACAAATCAACGAACAGAACGGCGCAAAAGTTCGAGATTGAAATTTCGGACCCTTCGAAAACGACTATTTTGCAGTGCAAAAAATTGGCGATCGAAGGGCAACCGCAACTCGGCGCGGAAACCGATTTCTTAGTGTTCGTACACAAAGGACAAGTGCTCGAGGACGAGAAGACGGTTTCGGAGGCAGAGATTACCGAGGATGGGTTTGTGGTGGTGATGAGCAAGAAGACGAAGAAACCGGCGGAGAAGACGACGGCGGCGGCGCCGGCGCCGGCGAATCCTCCCGCGACTTCGGCGCCGGATGTTGCGGCGCCGGTGGCGCCGGCCGCGGCGGTGGCGGCGGCACCACAAACGACGGCGGAAGTTCCGGTATCGTCTCCGGGTTTAGTGGTTGGTGCGGAATTAGAAAAAGCGATCGAGGAATTACAAGCGATGGGTTTTCCGAGAGATCAGTGCGTGGCGGCGTTGAGAGCGGCGTTTAACAACCCAGATCGAGCGGTGGAATATTTGTTGAACGGGATCCCGGAAGGGATGATGGCTTCAGCGCCGGCGGCGAATGCGGCAGCAGCAGCAGCAGCACCAGCACCAGCACCAGGGGCTGATGCCGCGGCGGCGAATGCGGTGAGAACGGCGGAAGGTGCGACGGCGTCTGCTCCCGGGGTTGGTGCGGGTGGAGCTCCCCCGGCTGCCGCGGACGGTTCGGCGCCGTTGAACTTGTTCCCGCAAGGCATTCCGGCGAATTTAGCAGCTGCTGGTGCCGGTGGAGCGGAAGAGGAAGCGCAAGAGGGCGAAGTGAACACGTTGGCGTTTCTTCGCGATAATCCGCAATTCCAAGCCATTCGCGCGATGGTTCAAGGTAACCCGTCTATTTTACAACCCATGCTCGGCGAGTTGCAAAGACAAAACCCGCAGTTGTACCACTTGATTAACAGCAACCAGGAGGAGTTTTTACAACTGTTGAACGAACCGAGCGATTTTGAAGCGCAGGGAATGGGCGAAGGCGAGATGGAACAAATCGAATTGTCCAAAGAGGAGAACGAGGCGTGTGAACGATTGATGGCTTTGGGTTTTACGATGGAACAGTGCGTGGAAGCGTACATCGCGTGCGATAAGAACGAAGAGATGGCGGCGAATTACTTGTTCGAGGCGCCACCGGATGCGATGGGCGAATAAAATAGAGAGAGAACACACCGAGCGCGATATTTACTACTAGATTGGCATTGATATATACTACTTCAAAATACTACCTTGAAACACTAACACTATCGCACGTACCGTCTGTCTCTCCTTCTTCTCTCTAATCGAAGCTCTTTTCAATCTCTTCTACGCTCTCGAACGTTTTAGTTAAAGGCGCATACGTGGCGCGTTCGTCAAAGCCTTCATTTTGGGCAATTTTAACTGCGCTTTTTAGCAACATTCTCGCGCTCGCGACCGATTTCTTCGTACACGCCGAGGACTCTTTTTTCAGCGCATTCGCCCAGTTCATCGCCGCGGAGACGTACGCGTCGAACGCGTTCCCGTCTTTCCTCCAACCCGAAGCGTCTAACGCTCTGACAACTTTCAATTTTGCTTCAACCGAAGATGCGAAATCGCCACAATTCTCCGCGTGTCTCGATACCAGGTGCCAAATGGCCGCGGTATCGTGCATAGCTCTCGGCGGCGCGCCGCTAGCGTTGTTACCTCCACCAGAGTTTGTGTTTCCAGACGCTGCTTTTGCCAAGATCTGCTCGAGAAGTTCCTCGATTTTAGCGACGATTCTTGGCGCGCCCGTCTTCTCGTCGATCTCTTCGTCGCGAACGTTAAATTTGGTTCCTGTTGCTGTTGCCGTCGTCGTGTTCGCTTCGGTATCGTTCACGCTAAAATCGCTGAAGAACGACGCTATATCCGCCGCGGCTTTGCCGCACGCGGCATCGTTCCAATCTTCCTCTTCGTCGTCATCCGACGCCTCGCCTTCGTCATCGGAAGCGTTCAAACTTAGCAACGTTGCGTCCTTCTTCTTATTCGCCTCGCGTTCCCATTTCTCCGCGTCGCGCATCCACTCACACTTTTCGGGACCAAGTTTTCTTCCTTCTTCGCACATGTCTAAAAGCGTCGATATCGTCGGTATGTGGACTCTAGCTCCGTCGGTTAACTCTATCACCTTCATTAACGCTCTCGCCGACGCGACGAATCTCCCTGTTTTCGCAGAAGCGATGGCTAAGTTTTCCCACGTGTGCCACGACGTGCGGTAATGCTTGACCGCTTCTTGCAATGCAGCGCGCGCAGCTTGGAACTTTTGCTTATGCATCGATAACGCGGCGACATTGTTCCAAGCTTGCCCGTTTTCTGGGTCAATTTGGGCGCATCGAACAAACGCCGCCAACGCGTCGTCCTCCCGACCTTCGCACTTCATTCTGCAATAGCCGCAGTTAAACCACGCGCCCGGGAAGAGTGGATTCAGCGTCAGCGCTCTCGTCCAGTGCACGTCTGCTTGCGCGAAATCATTCCTTTGCGCACACAATCTCGCTAACGTTCTTTGCGACCTCGCGTCGCGTTCCTCGGATACTTCCCACGCTTTGTGATAACACGTCTCATCGCCAGTTGCGTCACCTAACGCGCACCACAACTTTGCATTCCCGGGTTCTTCGTTCAATCGTGTTTTCACCACGTCCGCGGCTTGTTGCTTCTTTCCGAGCAATTCGAGACAAGAAATGTACGCGTCCCAGTGTTCAATTTCTTCGAAGAGTTTCAACGCGGCGCCAACCATGCCTATCGAAATGAGGGCTTCGCCTAACTCTTTTTTCAGCGCGTGAATAGGTGGAAACCAGACAGAAAAGGCGAACCGCAGTCGTTCTTTGCCAATTTTAGAGAGTGAAGTGGTTAAATCTCGTTTCACTTTCTTGCTTTGTCTCATCTTCTTGATGGCGTTCGCGGGGACTTCAGAGACGGATCTCGTCACGTCTTCTAAGGATAACAAAGCGCGTTCGCGCGTTCGCGCGCGCGTCTTTTCGTGTCTAGTCATGAGTACCGTGGCACTCGCTCGTACGATCGGGCGCGATTTTGCTTGCGTCAGAACGCGTTCCAAGTACGGTGTCATTTCCCAGTTACGCAAGCCATCGTCGGCTTGCTTTTTACGCACCGCGACGCACTCCGCCAAGAGAACGACTTGGGCTATCGTCGATAAAGGTGCATTCAAAGACGGGTCGTCCGCATCAGAGGCGTTTTGGAGTTTTGGTTTTGGAAGAATTTGACTTCCATCCGCGGATAAACCTTCGAGTTCGACGCGCAAGCGAGACATGGCAGAGGAAGAGGAAGAGGAGTTCGACGCCTTTGCTCCGTCCGCTACTTCCGTGTCGTCGCTCTCGTTGCCTCCTCCTGAACCGGCGGCGATACTTTCGTCTTCATCAGTATCATCGTCGTTTTCGTCCTCGTCGTCTGACTCGGCGCTCGCTCTTTCCTTGCACGTCACTCGCAGCACCAGCTGGGCTTTCGCATCTTGTTGATGGATCGTGCGGTACCCCAACGCGCCAGACTTTTCAATCGTAACCCCTAATGCATCTTTAGCGCGTTTTAAAAGATATCGCGCGGAATCGTCGACGCCGAACTCGTGCTCCATCAAAGACGCTTCTATGAGGCACGTGCCGTAAAGGTAGTGCGCGTCTTCTATTTTTTTCTTTTCATCATCCCCTACCAACGAGCTCGCGCGCGACAACCCTTCCAACGCCCTCGCGAAGAATCCCAAGCACTGTTTTCTGAGCGTCACCGTTCGTCCAAACAATACTCTCTGGTGTGCCAGGGCGCATCTCGCCGCGAACCAATCTCTCACGACGTGAAATTCCTCGTTGCTATTCGTCGTCTCTTCCCCGTCCAACGCTTCCGCGGCTGCGCGCCTACACCTCCCCATCGGCGACGGTCTCGCGGACACGTCCAACGTCTCGTCTCTCTCCACGAACTCCAATCTCTTCATCATCTGTTTCGAGTTCACCAAACACTCCACCGCCAACGCGAGACATTCGGGGTGCTCGATTCTCCCGCTCGCGTCTTCGCCGTCCCGCGACAACACCTTTTCGAATGCTCTTCTCTTTCGCCGTTTCGCTCGCCTTCGGTCCTTCTCCTCCTCGTCCATCTCGCCAATCGACGCTCGAGAACTTCCGAATACTCCATCAACATCTCCATGTAATAATCCGTCGGCGTTTTGCGCATCATTCAGCGCAAAACCACCATTACCACCATCACGAAACGTATCATCTCGAAACGCTTGCAAAATCGCATTCGCAAACCCTTCTTCTTCTTCTTCTTCTTCCAAATGTAACGGCGGTCCGCACGCGTTCGCTCTCTGGTGCAAACACAACCCGCACACGCCTGCGAGAAACAGAGCAAACTCTTTGTCTTCCAAAACCTCTTCTCCTCTGTTGTTATTGTTCAATGATAAAGGCTGAGTGGCAAAACACAGAACGCTTTTTAACGCTCGAGAATACTCGCCGGATTTGATCGACGCGACGATCATCGCGTTCGCGGCGAACACATCATCGCCGCCGCCTTTGATGGATGATTCGGATGCTTTTTCCCCTAACGACGAGGAGGAAAGCGTCGCTAGGAGCACCTCTCGCGCGAGTTGGTTTCTTACTTCTGCGTTCATTTTTTTTACTGATGCGTATAAAAACAACTCAAAAGAACGCTTCTCTCTTACTTCTCTTTCTAACGAACCATCGTGGTAGTATTCGATAGAGAGCTTACTCGCTTATACGCGCGGATGTAAATGGCTTCACGCGCGTGAAGAAGATTTTCCCTCGAAGAAGGAAGACACTTTTGGTTTTTGTTTAGGGTGTTAAAACCTAATTTGTAGTACGAGTGCAAGAAGCTTTCCAACACTATAAAAAATAAAAAATTCCGCTCGAATCCGGCACTTTAAAACACATCTTTCCCGACCGCGCGTTTGCTCCTCGTACGCGTATCATTTTGAGAGATCCGCGATCGGTAATCGGTCGTCGTGGAGAAGACGACAAAGAATGATGGAGACGACGCCTTTGTTGGTGAAGAAGAACGATGACAACAACAGCACCAAGGGAAAAATCTTCTCCCGAAGCGCGAAATACATCTTGCTTTCGTGTGTTTTCGTGTTGTTGGCGACGTTTGCGGTGACGACGACGACTTCTTCTTCTCCTTCTTCTTCTTCTTCGGAAAGGATGACGGTGAGGATGAGAGGGTACGCTTCTCGCGCTGCTGCGCCTTTGTTCTTGCGAGGAAGATCGACGACAACGTCGAGTTTGGACGCGGCAAAGTTGGGCGAAGAATCGGCGACTCCGAGTGTTATCACGCTCTCTGCGGCGTGTTCGCCGGTGGACAAGTTGTCGTTTGATCCGGGAAACTGGGAGAACGTCGGCGCGAAACTCATTTCAAAGACAATGTCGTCAGACTTCGCGTTTGAAAACGGGATCGAAATGAACGCGGTAAAGGGGAAGTGCGGGGAGTATGAAGTTTCGGCGGCAGATTTAACCGTCGGCGAGGAGTTTGGCTTCTTTTTGTACTCGAAAACGAGCGGGAACGGAGAGCCGATTAAAGATATTGGATGCGAATCTTCCTTGGATGGGAGCACTTATTGTCCAGCACACTCTGCACCGGAAGAACCGACCATCGGTGGACCGTTTTCGATGGCTTCGTGCACGAAGAAGATTACTTACGGTGATCTATCATTTTACAATCGAGTCTACGACGGATCTGCGTTAAGTTTCACGTGGGGTTCGTGTTCGAATACGTGCGGCTTGTCCGAACCAGAAGCGTGTTCATTCTCCTCTACAACTGAGAAGGAGGAAGTGCAAGTGACTTTTGATTTGAGTTTCTCTGGTCCGGGTTTGAGCGCGAGCGATTTTGGTCCGGCTGAACTCGAGAGTGTGGCGTCCTCTACCGCGGAAGTGGTTGGCGTCGACGCGAGCATGGTTGAAGTTGAAGTCGTCGAATCTACTGCAAATACTGGAGCAGAACTTGGCAGCGAGGAGGGAGTCACGACTGTGAATCTTCAGGCCACTATAAACTGCATCGATTCGGACGTGTCAGCTTCAGTAACTTCAAAATTGAACTCGTTAACCGAAGAAGATGAGTTGAAAATTGCGACGGAAGCGAAGATTGAAGGAGCAACGAGCGCCACTGGACATCTCGAAGAAACGAAAATTTTGGAGTGGGAGAAAGAAGAAACGCCTTCTGCTCCACCAGCTTACGATGGGCCACTTTTGGATTGCGATGCAACTGTCGACGATGAAGGCTACTACTTGGTATTCAAGCACGACTCGAGCAAGGGTAACTACTGGTCCAAGGCAAATAACAACGCTGAATCGAAACGCGTTGGTTCCAATCCGGAGACGGATTACAAATACTCTCGATTGGAAGAGGTCGAAAAGTTTGGTCGCACTGATGAGGGCTCCTTCCAGTTTAAGCTCGAGTATCCGACTTTGTCACAAACGAACATCTGGACGCAGACTTCTAATCCAGTGACTGCGGGTAAACGTGGTGTTGATGACTTCAAAGCTATTTCGATTCAAGCGAACGGCCACGGCACGAGTACTCACAGCTTCAAAGGTTTGGAATACAACAACGGGGGTTCGAACTTTATCGACGGCACCGTCGACCACGGCAACTGGTTCTTCTCGATTGGAGCGTATAAAGCATGGGGCGGCACGAACAAGTTCCCCGGACCTTCGTCAGGTGTGAACATGGTGAAGCTCTGGGTGAAAACTTCCGCCAAGAAGCCTGACTCGTGCGCGTTAAAATAACGCGTGATTAAAGTGAAGCGTTTTTGTATATAAATAGATGTCATTCTATACATGTGTTGGTCTCAATGAAATTCGCCACTTTCCTTCCCCTATTATATAAATGCCCTCGCATTAAGATACCCGCGCATACGTATACTATTAACGCACACACACACACACTCTCTCTCTCTCTCTCTCTCTGCTGCTGCGTTTTCTGTCGCTCTCAACGTGTCTGAGGGAACGATTTATTGTTGACGACGACGATGCGTAGTACGATGGCGGCGAGAGGAAGACAAAGAAGAAAGAGTGCGTCAGCCTTTTTCTTCTCCGTCTTGTGCATCGCGATGATGAAGATGGTCGAAGCGCGAACAACGACGACGAAAGTGAAACTCAAATCGCCGGCAAAATCTATGCTCAAAGCGTACGAAATTGTGCGCGTGGAAGATGTTATTCGCGAGGACGAGAACGTCGACGTGGTTAAATCGTTCGCGATACGCGCGTTCGGGGAACGATTCGAGGTCGAATTGGTGTCGACCAAAACCGCCTCTACTAAGGGGCTGTTGCGCGAAAATTTTCAAGTGTTTCGATTCGACGGAAAGACGCTCGAGGAAGACGAAGAGACTCGAGAGTTGGCGAAAAGAGTGGCGAATAAGTGCCAGTATAAAGGCTTCGTGAAATCGGGAGGAGGAGACGAGGATGGTGGTGCTGCCGCGAATGCACGTCCTTCTCGAGTGTCGGCGAACGTGTGCGCCAAGGAGGGGTTCGCGCACGTCGCGCTGCTCGCGAAGAATATGAGTTTGAGTTTAATGATGCCGCACGAGAGTTTTCGGGAGGAGGTGGAGGAAGCGAAGAGAGCGAGGAAGAGAAGGAAGAAGAGAAGGAAGATTTTGAACAACGCTTTAGACGAGAACGAAGGGGAAGAAGAGAGCGCTGAAGATGAGGATGAGGATGAGGATGAGAGTTTGGAAAGCGTGGATTTTATCGCGTTTAACGCCGCGGACGAAGTCGCCGAGCACTTGATTGGCACACAAAGAGACCGGATTAAATTCATGCCTTCAAAAGGAGACGAAGAAGAAGAAGCAAACGACGACCATAACAAAAAACGACGAAAGTTGCAAGCGATTGATTACGCAAACACTCGAGTTATCGAGGTGTACGCGCACAACGACGAAACGCGAGTGTCGAAGTACAATACGGCGTTCGATTGCGTGATGGAAACCATCTCGATTATGAATTACGTCTCTGCGTTGTATGAAAATGCTTTTTACCCGGACATTGAAATCGTACTCAAAGAAATCGGATATACGGCTAAAGGTGCTACAGATCCGTGGGGTACAGTTCAAAAAGGCGCGTGCGGGACGGTTACGTGCGCGACTGATGAGGTAAGTAGCGACATCTTACTCACGAAAGCAACGAATTGGAAATCTTCTTCTGGAAGCTCCACGTTGGCTGATGCCGACGTGCTTTCAGTGCTATCCGGACATAATTTTGATGGTGGAACCATCGGGTTAGCGTATACAGGTAGCGCGTGCACACAGTATGCAGTAAACGTGAACGAGGTGAACCCTGCGAATTCTTTGCGATACTCCGCCGCGACGGTTGCGCACGAAATCGGACACAATCTCGGATTTCTGCACGACGGCGATTCGGACGATTGTCCCGATACCGGTTTAATCATGGCTGCAAAAGCTGGCTACGAACTCGAAACGGAATGGAGCACGTGTACGGTGGCCAAATATAGCGCCTCGTATTTCGCATACGGGTGTTTGGCGCAAGGCAGCGAAGCGGTGTGCGGGAACGGTATCGTCGAGGAAGGCGAGGAGTGCGATTGCTTTGGTAATGACTGTTCCGACGCGGATGTGTATGGAAGTGAAAACACGTGTTGCAACGCGGCGACTTGTATGCTCAAGTCCGGTAAAGCGTGTTCGAGCTATCACGACGAATGTTGCGATAGTTCGTGCCTTATAAAATCGAGCGGTTCGGTATGTCGAGACGCGGTGTCCACGTGCGACGTCCAAGAAACATGCGACGGTGCTTCCAAGTCGTGCGACGCGGACGGTTGGAAACCGTACGGTACAATGTGCCTCCATGGTACGCATTCGAACGATATTGGGAGTTGCTACAAAAATGAGTGCCGAAACCAACATTTTTGGTGCCAACAAATCGATTCGACCTCCCATGGCGGATTTTGCGTGACTGAAAAAGTTTCGTTTCCGGAAAGTGTATGCTCGACAACTGCGTTCAGGTGCTACGGTTCCGTCTCGTCGTGTAACGGGCCACACGATTATTCCATTGAACCTGAGAAAGGGTACCCGTGCTCCAGCGTTCCTTCGACAACCGACGGCGTTTTCGCGAAAGTTTGCGACGGGTACGGCGGTTGCGTTGCGCCAGACGAGTTGAACAATTTACGAGGTCCATACATCACGCCTTCGGCGCCTGTAGGAAGCGAGCCGAACGTTAATTTTGACGTGAATGAAGGATTTAGAAAGCTCCCATCTTACAAAGTTGTTGTCGCATATTTTGCGGCGATGGTGCTGATATTCGCATAAGTGTTGTTGTATTAGGATCTTTTTAGTTTGAGGAACGAGTTGAATGATACTAGTATGTTAGAAAGTTTGTATTTTTGATATGACGACGACGACGCCAAACTGACGCGCGTGAAACATTGATTTTGAAATTACTATTTTGTTTTAAAATTCTCATCAACATTTGAACATCTCCCTCTTCTCTCTCATCTCAACAAAAAGCGCATGACGTCTGATAACGCGATGATACCTTCCAACGCTCCCGTTTTTTCATCCACTACGACTAGACGTTTCACGCCTGGTAATCCTAATGCCTCGACCGCCGCTCGCAAGGTATCCGAACGCGTACAGGTTGAAAATCCGCCGGCGTACGTGCTACTATTATTATTACCTTTTGAAGGCGACCTTCCACCGGAATGAAAGGGGCTGTCGCTCATACCGCTGGCGTTGAATTTCGGACTCGGAGGTTTGTTATTTAAAACATTGCTCGGCATCGTGTTCATTGATGATCCGTCCATGGAGGCATCGTTACCACCACCGCCTAACGAAGACGATGGCGCGTACCCACCGCCGCCCGAAGCCATTCTCGAGTTTTGCAACGCTCTAGCTATCGTAAATTCGTCCATGTTTACGTTCAAATACGCGTTGTTCGAGGCTAATTTCACAATGTCACTTCTCGCGTAGACGTCAATCAAACCACCTCTCCCGCTGTCGTCCACGACTGGTAAGCACGAGACACCATTCATCATCGTAAACGCTTCCACCAATGTTGTCTGAGGATAGACGCACCTCAAAGGCGCTAGTCTTTGCAACTCTTCCGGAAGATTAGCGAAGAACTGTTCATCCGACGCCGCTTCTACCGCGTCCGCTTGACCGAACGAGTTTGTCCTCCGAAGTAAGGAATCGCTCGGCGACCGTCTTCCGCCAAACTCTTTCGTCCACGTGCCAATGGGTAAAGCACCAAGCGGCTGCGAAAAGAGCGGCAAGGAGGAAGGTACGCCTCTAAAGTGTCTGTGCAAACACGCGAAAATCTCCGCGAGATTGGTCACGTGAAGAAGCTGCGCGGCGTTCCGATTCCTACTTCCCATTTTGTTGTTGTTATTGCTATCTTTGTTATCACTAGTATCACCCCCACCACCATCACCACCACCACCACCACCGCTACTACCCGATGACTTCTTGCTCTGGCTGCCGCCGCTTTGCTGGCCGCCGCCGCCGCCGTACGAAACAACCGGGACGGAGTACATGTTGTTCTTTAACAAAACCAAAGCGACCAGGTGTAACGAATCTTCCGGTCGAACCGAAAGTAAACTCGAATTCTCCACGCTCGCGCCGCATTCTTCCCGCGCTTTCGCGACGGTAAACCTATCTAAATCTTCTTCCGTAACTTGCTTCACGTCTTTGAACGCCTCCGAGAGCACTCGCAACAAATCTATAAACTCGCCGGCGGAAATCATCCCGGCGAAATCCCCTTTTGCCGGATTCCAAAGCGGCGCCGCGGCTATCTGTTGCTCGTAGAACGCGTGAAACGCTTGCCTGACTGGTAAATTAATATCAAACACGACTACTTTATTCGACTCTGGTATCAATTCATACGCAGTATGTCTTTGCAAAAACTCCAAGACTCTCGCGCGAGACGCGTCCGAGGCGTAATCGTCCGGATTTGCTCCGCCTTGCTGCTCGACGTAGTCGTTATTATTCGTGCTCGGTTGCATTGGGGGTCGAGTCGAAGCCACCGCCGCCGCCGCCGCCGCCGCTATGGGTCCACCGTCTCTGGCTACGTTTATAGACTTCCGTCTCCCGTCGCCGTCTCGTTTAATCTGCAACCCGTTGATCCCTCCGGATACCCAATCCATGCCGGCGTCTATGACATTCGCCGCCGTCGCCGCATTCGCCTCGTCCCGCATCGCGTGATGGTGCCTGTGCGACGCACGTTCTGGAGAAATCTCCCCGACTAAGTGTTGATCGCTTCCTCCACCTTGGTGCTGTCGTTGTTGTATTCTCCGTTGTTGCTCCAGCGCCGCCGCGTTCAAGCTGTCCGATTGCGAATCATCGTGACTTAACCACTGCGCTTGCGGTCGATCCTGTTGATGCTGATGGTGCATCACTTGCGCTTGCTGTCCGCCACCAATAATGCCGGCCTCGTTCATACCGGACGATCCTCCTCCTGGCGACATCATCCCCGGCACTTCCAGCGGCGCCGTGCCTTGCTGATAGTTTTGCTGTTGTTGCGTCATCATCATCTGTTGATTATACCCACTACCACCACCACGACCACCACCACCACCGGTCTGTGCGCTGTGCATGCTCACGTTCTCCGCGCTACTCATCCCCGGACTCCCAATTCCACCACCATTGCTCGGACTGGAAACCACCGAACTCCCGCCCCCGCCGCTCATCGCCGACGGCTTCTTCACGAACAACCAATTATTCACGTTCCCGAGCGGGTCCTGTATAAACGCTTGATTCTCGTCGTGCCTCCACTCCCCGTCCACGATAAACTTATACTGATGGTACCCGGACGGTAAGTTGCACACCACGGAGAATACTTGGTTCCCGTTCGGCGGCACGATTTCAGGCGCCATCGGTACGGTTTCCAGCCAATTCGTAAACGACCCGCACAAGTGCACGACTTTCCCTTCGTAATGCCAGGTGAATTTTGTCGGGTACACGATCGACGGGGATAACGATTGATTTTGCTGCTGGGAAGGGGAATTCGTATTGCTGCTGTTACCAACAGTACCGCCGTTCGTTTCGTTCGCTTGTTCCCCTCGCGTTCTCGTCGGCGTGGACATGATTATTGAATCTCTTTCACAACACCACAGTTAACTCAAAGGAAGAAACTGGTGATGAAAATGATGATGAGAAAGAGGTTTTCCCGAACACAATGCACTCAAAATGTACAACAAACAATAAAAACAACAAGAATAACAGATGGTGATGCGCGTCTCCTCTTCCTCCTCCGATGATGCGTCCAAAAGAATACGCAGATCGTCTGCTTGCTGATGAAAGAGCAAACTATTGAGGAGGTTTTTCCGCCGAGAATTGGGACAAAAGGGTTTTAGGGTGTTGTGTGTTAATAGGGTTTAGGCTGTGGTGATCTCTTCACTTTGAGAGAAAAAGGTCAAAGAGAGAGAGAGAGAGAAAAAAAGAGAGAGAGACGCAGGATCAAAAGCATCGCTCATCATGTCTTGTTCTTATTCTTCTAAGAGAGCCGCGGGGATATTTTTGTCACGCAATAACGAGAAGACGATGATGATGATGAAAATGATGCGCGATTTTGAAGCGTCTGCGTCTTCCCCAACGCTCACAAAAAGTCATCGTCGTTTCTATTCGTCTCCGGCGAAGAATGAGTCTGCTTCGAACTCGAGTTCTTCTTTACAACGCCACTTCGAACGAGAGTTACCGGTCGATTTCGAGAAAAAAGGCACCGGTGGCAGATCGTCGTATTCCGGAATCACCGCGGCCGTGTTCGGTTCGACTGGGTTTTTAGGCCGGTACGTGGTGAATCACTTGGCGAAAAACGGCAGTCGAGTGCTCGTACCGACGAGATGTTCGGAGAACCATCGACAACATTTAAAACCAATGGGAGATTTAGGACAAATTGTACAATTCGATTACTCGATGAGAGACGACGAGGCGATTAAATACGCGGTGGAACGCGCGAACGTGGTGATTAATATGGTCGGGAGAGAGTGGGAGACGAGGAATTTTTCGTTCGAGGACGTGCATCGAGACTTTCCGAGACGATTGGCGGAGGCGTGCAAGGAGAGTTCCTCGGTGAAGAGATTGATTCACGTGTCCGCGCTAGGGGCGGACGTGAACGCGAAATCGAAGTATTATCGCACGAAAGCGGAAGGGGACGAGGAGGTGAGGAGGATTTTCCCGAGGGCGACCATCGTGAAACCGGCGAAATTGATCGGCGTGGAGGATAGATTTTTGAACGTGTTCGCGGAACACGCGAGTAAGTTTCCGTTCGTTCCGTTGACGGGATTAGGGGAATCGAAACACCAACCGGTCTCGGTGGACGACGTGGCCATTGCCATCAGCCAAATGCCGTACGACGAAGAGACGGTAGGTAAAGAGTACGTCTTAGCCGGCGAAAAGACGTTCACGATGGAAGAGTTGGCAAAGTTAACCGTGGACGCTGGCAGATTCCGCTCCGCCCGAGTCGCGTACATCCCGAAGTTTGTCTACAAACTCCTCTCCGCGCCGCACGAGTTCTTGTTAAACCGAGTCCCGTTCCCGTTGCCGACGCCGAAAGGGTTGACCAGGTCCTTCGTCGACGCTCAAGACGCGGATTACGTGAAGAAACCAAACGAGTTAGGATTTAAAGAGTTAGGGATGACCCCGGCGAAGATGGACGGCATCACCATCGACTATTTGCGTTCGTACCGATCCGGTGGTTATTTAACCAACCCGTTGGCAAAGAAGGAAAACTTTCACGAGGAAGCCCGAGTGCCGCTTCGATGAGAGAACATCGACCAAGCGAGTCCCGACGGAAACGACGACGACAACTCGCACACATCTGTATTTTTACATTTCAACAAGACTTTCTATTCTACGGTACTATACTACTCTTATTACTCTAAAACCTTCACCTTACCACTCTCTCTTTTCCTCTCCAGTGCCTCTCTCACGAGTCGCTCGACCTCTGCTCTCCTCCTTTTCGCGTTCAACTCGTCGTCGTCCTCTTTATTCTTCGATGAAAGTATTCCTCTCATCGCGCGGATGGTGTTCGCATCATCATCGTTCGATTCTTTCCTCAAGACGTCCGCTTTCAACAGGTCGTGCCTCCACTCCCTCTCTCGACGAGACGTCGAAAACACGACGGCTGAGACTCCAATCAAAAACGTCGACGCGAGTGAGAGTTTTTGCCAGTTCGCCGCGTTTGAGAATCTCGGACTTCTCATATCTCTTCTTTCTTTTGGGGAAGCGAGCGAGTTGGAAATTCGTCACTTCTTTTACTCTTTGAAGTCTCACTCTTTCTTTTCCTGTCGCGGTGACTCAGAGAGAGAGCGCGTCAAAAAAAGCACCGCGCGCGGAAAGAGAGTCAGACAGAGAGCACGCATCGGCGGTGTTCTTTCGGAAGGGTTCATCGAGGAGAGAGAGAGAGAGAGAAGTCCAAAGGGACGTTAGTAGGGGGGAGAATTGGAGCGATCGGATGTTTTTCCACGTGCGACGAGAAAAGAACGTCGTTCTGGAACCGAGACATTTCGGCGCGAGAATGAAAGACGTGATCATGGAGAAGATTAAGTTAGAGGTGAGACTGTTTATTTATTGAATCGCTCGATCGCATCGGGGGTGATCGTGGAAACGAGAGATTTGTTTTAAAAGCGCTTCTCAGAGAGAGAGTTGGATGAGTTTTTGGACACTTGCTGGATGGACATTTTTTGTGACTTTAGCCCTCTCTCTCGTTCGATTTGTTTATCTCGTGACATCATCATTCTATCTTCGCTGACGCGCTGCCATACCCTTTCTCTCTCTCTGTATCTCTCCTTTTGTCGAACAACAACAACAGATGGAAGGCACGTGTTCGGGACGGTACGGATTTATCGTCTGCATCACGCACATCGAGAACGTTTCGGAAGGGATCATCACCGACGACGGCACGGCTCGAGCAAAGTTCGCGGTGGAATACGACTGCGTCGCGTACCGGCCATTTAAGAACGAAGTGTTGGACGCGGTCGTGACGCAAGTGAATAAGTTTGGTTTCTTCGCGGAAGCCGGGCCGTTGCAGTTGTTCGTGAGTAATTCGTTGGTCCCGGACGACGTGAAATACGTGACGGATGAGAATTGTTACAAGTCGGACGACGGGCAGATTACGATTGGGGTAGATTGTGAAGTGAGGGTGAAGATTGTCGGGATGAGAATAGACGCGAACGATATTTTCTGCATAGCCACGATTAAGGAGGATTACTTGGGGTTGATTGGTTACGCGGAGGGAGATGCAGCGGTTGGCGCGGTATAAATATAGAAAAGAATACGACACAAACAGAACTACAACACGACGGAAAAGATTATTATAGCCCAAAATACAAAATATAACGTACATTATTAAATCTTGAACGAACCCGTGCCTTTCATCGTGAACTTTCTCGACAACCCGCGCATAAACGTGTCTGTGTTCTTCGACGGCTGCACTTCCTTTTCGGCTCGAGAGGATAAAGTCCTCCCTAATAGAGACTTTTGCGTCGGTAACGCATGCAAAAATACTCCGGCTTCGATAAACTCGTCAAAATCGAGAGAATCGACGTGCTCTTTATCAAACTTGGCGAAAATTTCGTCGCAAACGTCGTCGCTGTCGATCTTATTCAAGTCGCGCAAAAGCATCTTTAATTCGTCCCGGTCCAAATCACCCGACATGTCTTCATCGTACTTTGAAAAATCTGCCCTGTTCGAGCCCCTTGAGAAAAATATATAGAAAGCCGAGCCGATACATGTGGCACATACTGTCACGACCGCGAAGAGAATCAAACCATCGACGATAGATTTTGAGCCGAGAGAATCTTCTCCATCGTTGATTGCAATTGCAACGAGCGCGATAAAGCCCAACTCCATGTTTATGACTTGAGACAGGACGTTATCGTCCTCACGGATGAAAGGTTTGAACAGTCCCAAGATTAACGCGAATAGCATCGAGCTAAAAACAACCACGTAGAGCTGCAAAGAACTCTCCTCATCGCCGACAAAGATAATCACGGCCCCTAAAAACAGCTTTCTCATCATATCGATGATTTCAAAGTACCAGAACTCCGGCTTGTAATCTTTTAAAAGAAAGCGGAAATGTTTCGAGTACGAAGCCGTGGGCATCATCGAGAGAAATAAAACTGGAATACCGATAACGTAAACGGTGAGCATAAAGTAAACTATCCCAGCAAAATCATCGTATTTTGAAGTATCGCAAGAAGTTTCAATACTAAAGCGCAAAAAATTCACGCCACTACCGATATCTCTGCACGGAAAGTACTGCAAAATCATGCCAGAAACCGATGGATAAATAATAAAGAGAAATAATATGCAAACTTTCACGCCGTAGCCAATATAACGACGAGATCTTTCGTTATTCTTATCTCGTATGGAGAGATAAAGAGACGCGATGCCGAAAGAAATCATGATGAAAAGACACGTAACCACAGGACTTAACGTTGCGGCGAAGAAGTTTGCGTAATAATCTCTTTGCACGACGCAATCAATCGGCAGGACTTCAAAGTTCAAAGAGAATATCTTCATCGCAGTTACAAAGTTGTTCAAATTTTTTGGCCACTCAACAAAATACAGAGACTCGGGCCAAAGAACTATTATTTGAACAAACCCAACGAGAAGCTTCATTTTTGGCGAGAAGTCGTTGAGGAAATTATATATCTTCTGACCAACGCGAAAACGCATATTATTTGGCATGTGAGGTGCATACGAAAGTCTCTCCTTAAGAGTGGTACCTTCAGTCAAAAACTGTAATTCCTTTTTACCCGTAGCCACTTCGCTTTTGAACAAACCGAACCGCGTGCGGAATTCTTGACGAACTCGGTTACGAAAAATCTCTATCTCGTCCAACCTGTCTCGAATGGGAACAATCAGAAACGCCATGCCAAGAATAAACGCAGTTGTAGCAAAAGTCATCCCGAGAAATTCAGCCGAAAAATAACCGTCCGGATTACTTGAGCATTTCGTGCACATTTCGTCATCTTGATGCCAAAAATAGTCGTCTTCACAAACGGAACACATTGGTCCGATGCTCCCGCTTAAACAACCCGTCGAATCCAATCCCGTCGCGTTATATTCGCAGGTTACACCTTTGCAATTCAAAACTGCAACAACAGGCTTCAGTTTCGTCAAGTGTTCGTCTGTAAGAGTGAGTGTCGCTGTTTCCTGACCGGGAATGACGAGTTGCCAAGTATTGAATTCGTAGCGATAGTAATTTTTCGATATTCCTACGGGTTTACCTCCAACGAAATCGACGCATTGTTGATACTCGCCCAATTCTACGTCAAAAACACGTTTTTCACAATATAACGATGCCGATAGACAGGGATAGACATCAACGGGCACGGTGTAAGTGTCGGATAGAAATCCAGACAACCTAATATCGACAGTATTCAAGGGGCAAACGCAGTCCAATAAAGATTCAGCCCCAGAAAACGAAACCGTGCCAGTCGGACAGGCGATGCATTTTTTTGTTTGCTTTCCAGTGTATGTGTTTTCGAGCTCTGGAACTGAACCTACACCGCAGATAACCTCCACGTCGACTCTATCCTCGGCAGGCTCGTATTCTTCCACCCATTTTCCTCCTTGGGGTACCACGATTTTAATACTTTGAGTGCCAATCTCTACACCATAAATGATCAAAGATGTTTCCAGCGACGCTGAATCCAACGTAAGCTCCGGTTCTCCGGTACTCGTTCGAAAGATAAGAGCGCTTGAAGTGACACTCAATGCGAAACTTTCTCCACTATCGAGCAAGTACTGCGACGGTAACACCTCGAGCCGAGTAGTAAAATTGTACCGCTCCAAGTAGTCTAGACTTTTCCCGCTGTTGATAATAGGGGTATATATTTTCTTCTTCCTCGCTGTTATTGTTTTTGGAGAATAAATCGCGTAGCGATTGGGAAGATTATATGCGCCACCAACGACAGTGTTTTCAAATACAACGTACAAGCCCGTCGCGACATTACTCGTTTGTGTAATCTTGAACGGCTTGGTCGTTTCGCCCGGAAGGAATGTAAGAACGTTGTTCGCCAAGGAGTCAGTTATCAACTCCGAGCCGGTATCATCCGCGGCGTGGATAAAGATCGTACCCTCTTCAAGATCACCGCCACCACCGCCACCGCCAGAATACAACTCAAAGCGAAGCTCGTTACCCGCCGGAAGTGCTTCTGGCAACGTCAATGTCATGGTTATCACGTCGCGTATTAAAATATCACCCTTTGAAGTGGTGTCGAGAGTGTAGCATAGAGTAGCCAAACAACTACTCGAGCCAGTGTCGTCCCCGCCGAGCGAACACGTTCCTTTCGGACAGGTTTTACAATCTGGAAAAGTTCCATAGGTACCCGAGACGCACTTGTACTGTCCAATATATAAATAAGATGTCGACCACGACGCGAGAACGTTTTTACCATCGTTTGACATGCCAATGCTCGTCCACGTTCCTCTACCTTGATCTGTCAAATATGCCCAAGTGGCCCCGTAATCCGTCGAGCGTAGTAAATACCCGTTAGTTACCGCGGCCATCATCGCGCTTCCATCCTCTGAAACAGCGACGTATTGATAATTCAAACTATCAATACACGTTGATGCATCGAGGCACTCATCCTCGGCCACTTTTTTCCAGCTGACTCCGTAATCTGTTGATAGCGTCAGATGTCCGGTCAAATAAACGCAAGCTAACTGGTATTTCCCATCCTCGCTCATTTTCACAGTTTGCCATGAATCAACTTTATTCCCAACCGGGTTCTGTCCCGCAGTTCCGTCATAAAACGGAGGAAGAAATGTCTCGCCGTAATCATTCGATACATAAATTAAACCATTGGATACCACGGCGGTTTGATATCTTCCGTCGGCGGACATATCGCAGCTGTAGTAATTTTTCGCCCCGATGTCCCCGCCGGTGTAATCGCCGATAATATTCCCATCCGTATCTTGCAATCTACCAGTTGCAGTGCCAAGTTGCGCTCGACTCCATGTCGCTCCAAAATCGCTCGATTTAAACATGTGTCCACTGAAAGAGTTCACCAGTTGATACTTCGCGTTCGCGGAGAGAGCCGTACCCTTCCAACTGGGCCACGCTCCGGTACTTTCCAACATTACCGCTTCATTCGTAAACGTCGTCCACGTGGCGCCGCCATCTGTCGTGCGATACAAATGTGAGCGAATAACGCATGCAATCATATAATTCGGATCGTCGTCCGCGATGGAAACGCCGAACCAGTCCGCGTCCGTCGGCGCGCCTTCCGAGAGTGTCCACCGTTCGCCCCCATTTTTAGAAATCCACAACCCTCCGTTTTTCACCACTGCGGCCATGACGACTCCGTTTTTATGAACCGCGACCGATCGCCACGAACGCGCGCCCCCGTTGTGAGAGATGGAATACCACGTCGGGGTGACCGTCTCCGAGCGCGCGCCATCGAGCAAACCCAGGAGGAAGCACGCCAAAACGAGCGAGGCGCAGATACATCCGCGCACATTGAATTTCATATATAGATACATGTGCACAGTCAGAATAAATGTCTTTCGACACCACAATTAATAAATCTCTCTCCGTCGCGCGTAGTAAAGAGTATAACCCACAGAACCTTCTCTTCTTCTTCGGTATCCGCTTTTTTGTCGTCTCTCTTTCTCTGTCTGCCCGTCTCGCGGCTTTCGCGATGCGTTTGCGCTCTCTGGTGATGCGCGGACGATGTGCGCTCAGGTAAAGAGAGTGAGGAAAAATTAAAAAATTCCTCCTTTTTCCCCCTTCGGTTGAGGAAAGGAAACAAAAGGAAAGAGAGGAGGACGCGCGTACGTGCGAAGGTACGAGAATAAAGAAATTGTATCACATCACGCCAGCTTTCCTTTGAGATTCGAACAAATCAATGTCAAACGCCAAATATCTGTTCAGTTGTTCGACATCGGGTTCAGTCGCGCGTATAAACTCGTCGTAATCGATGGTGCCATCTTTGTTCGTGTCCATGTGCTCCGCTAACCGTTTCGCGCTCGACTCGGTGAGCACGTTGAGATCGCCGTTGATCACCTCGTCTAAGGATAACATGAGATCCACAAAGTGTGCGTTAGATATGGATTGGTGGTGCGTTTCTTTCTTTCGCTCGCCTTCAGCGGCGGCGATGATCGTGTGCCACACGTGATGCAACTCTTTTTTGTATCCCGTGAATAATTTTGAAATCGCTTGTTCGATGTCGTCGTTCCATACGTCGCTTATTTTAACCTCCTCTTCGTCGTCGCCGTTGTCTCCTTCTTGTTCTCCTCGTCCTCCTTTGCCGCCTCCTCCGGAGAGTATTTTCTTCAAAGACGCGATCGATTGTAACTCTTCCTGGGTCGCGCTCCCTCGCTCTTCCTTCTCCTTGAGAGATAAAACGCGATTGAACGAACGACTCAAAGAAATCATTTTCGCGATTTGCCCTCTTCCTTTCGACGATCGATCTTTCCACAACACGGAAACCTCGTCGTTTCGTGCTCTCGTGCTCGGCGATCCAGGCGAAGAAACATTTGGTAAAAATTCGTTTTCCGCCTCTTCGCTGACGAAATCTTCAAACATGGAACTAAATTCGCCTAAATCGAGCGTCCCGGAATCGTCTACGTCGAACGCGTTGAACACGGAGAGAATTTGCGCGTTGGAAAGCACGTCTAAATTTGGAATGTTTCGTATGGCTTTCGTGAACTCTTTCGAGTCGATGGAACCGGAACCGTCCACGTCCATTTTTTCGAACGCGGAGGATAAATTTTTCGCCTCAGTGATCAGCGCTTGTCGAAGTTCGTCCAAAACTTCTTCTTGCCACTCTCGGCAGCCAGATTTCAGCCTCGGCGTGTATCGCGCCAAGAATTCCGGGAATTTCACGTATACTTTCTTAAACGACGAGGAAGACGCTTTTTCAAGAGCGTCCATTGATTGCGTCTTTTTTCTTGGTTTCATGGAAAACAAGCCTCCGGTCATGACTTCGTTCGCGCTAACTAACATCGGGAACATTTTTTTCCACTGCGAGCGGAGCTTCAACACCGTTTGTAAACCATCCGCCCACTGTTCGCGAGTTATTCTACCTTTCCCTTTAATGTCTATGCTCGACCAGTGGTCGAACAATTCTCTCTTGTACTCGATGATGTACTCGCTCGCTTGCATCGCAGCCATTTGCAAAGCGCGTTTCTTGTCTCCTTTTTTACGATGAAACGATACTTTGTGCCGCAAGTCGACGTTTACGCAATCCTCGTTTTTCCACGTCATGGCGTATTTCGGTTGCGGGAGCTTATCGTTTCGTTGTAAACGGAGTATAGCGCCTCTGTTCCCGGATTTCCCGCAATAGTTACTCGCCGAAAATACCGTAAACAGTCGACCGTCGTGACACGTCTCGATGCCGCTCGCGACGCACTGGTGCGAACGCACAAGGCAGGATAACTTGTTCTCTTTAAGGAATTCGTGCGTAACGTTCGCGCCGAATAAACCGCCGGCACCTCGTGTGGAATTTTCCACGCCAACGAAATCATCGTTTGGGTGTGGGTCCGACCAGATCATAGATTTACAGATTAGAAATTCTCGTTCGGTTTTTAAATCGTATTCGTCGTCGCTCAGTTCATCGTCGTCGTCGTCGTCGTCGTCGTCATCATCAGCATCGTCTTCTTCTTCTTCTTCTTCTTCTTCGGGGTCCTCTTTCTTTCGTCCCGCGTTATTACTATTATTATTACCCGGTACATTCGCTTCTTTTACGCGTTCATCTCTCTTCTTCTTCAGCATCATCATTTTCCTTGTCACTTTCTTCTGCTTTTTCATCGCCAACCGTCTCGCGCTCTTCGATTCGAAAAAACTCGGTCCTTTCTGGATTTGCTCCAACCGCTTCACGGAAACTAAAGAGCCATCCGCTTCCATCGGCGGTCCTCCGTGACAGACAAACGCGCGGTCGTTTACGATCGTGCATATCGGAAACCACCTAAAACACTCGTGAAACGCTTGAAACACGCCGTGGTCGTATTTTTTCAAACACTCCTCCTCGAAGCCGCCGAAAATGTTAATGTGTGGGTCCTCGTGGTTCCCTCTGTTCACGTGCACAAACTCTGGATGTTGCAACTTCATGGCTAAAATCAAAAGCACAACCTCGCACCCGTTTCCTCCGCGATCGACTAAATCACCGTTAAAAACGTATATATTCTTCTCCGATGGCATCCCGCACACCGTCAACAAGTGCAACACATCCTCCAACTGTCCGTGGATATCGCCGACGATAATCACGAACCCGTCCTCGTCTTCGTGCGAATACACTCTGCACACGTTCGGTTCTCGAGAAAATAACACAGTCGCGCCGCTTATAATACTCATCGCGTCCGTCATGGAAAATTTATCTCTTCCGTGTCTCAAATCTTCCACCACCGCGGCCAGCGCGTCCGGCGAAAGCTTCGGAACGTGGATTATAGGCCTTTCCATCTTCTTCTTTGTTTTATTCGGAGACGCCGGGGCCGTGTTGTTACTCTTCTTCTCTCCCGCGTCATTATCTGTCCTCCCCTCAGTCTTACTATTACTGCTCCCGTTCCTCGTCTTCTTCTTCAAATCCTTCCTTTCCTCGTACCTCTTTCGTAACTTCTCCAACAAAACCGCCCTTTGGTTGATGCGTTCTTCGTCGTAATTTTCCAAATTCTCAAAAAACGTCGCTCGTTTTTGCTTCCTCTTCGCCGCGATCGTTTTGAACGGGTGCGAGACCGCGTCTGCGATGGAAAACTTTCGGTTTCGGATCATCATCGTTTTATAATCGAATCGTAGTATTCTCTCTCGTCTTTTGTCTTTGTCTTCTTCTTCTTCGATGAGAAAGACCTCTCCTCCTTTTTTCGGGATTGATGAGTTCTTTCGCGACGACGTGAGAGATCAGAGAGAGAATAAGAGAGAGGATGAGAAAGTTTGCCCGCGACGACAACAACAACGAACGCCTCGTCTGTGATGAAAGATGTGCGTAAAAGAAGTAGTCGTGTGTTTGCGTGTTGTCTGAGAGAGAGATGAATGAGGAGGAGCAATACAAATGTGACACAAAAGGACAGACAAAAAAGAAGGAAAAATTGGTTGCTTCATTTCTTACTTCACGGGGCGCGCAAGACTGAGAAAGGGAAAGTGCTGGCGTGAAGGTACTTTTGTACGGGTATGTATTTATGCGCTAAGGACTATGAGAGAGCTAATGTTGAGTACGCATGTGGTATTTTAAACCATGAGGTTGACGATACCTCTTCTCGCAAACGTGGCACTCGTACGGTTTCTCGTTCGTGTGAACACGCTTGTGTCTTTTCAAACTACCAGATTGAGTAAAACTCTTCTCGCACACATCACATTCATACGGCTTCTCCTTCGTGTGAATACGCATGTGGGCTTTCAAATCACCAGCTTGAGTAAAACGCTTCTCGCAAACATGGCACTCGTGTTGCCCTCTCTTCCTCCTCGTTCCTTTCTTAATAAAAGTCGTTTCTTCTTTTCGCAGCTGTTGACTCGCCTCGAGATCATCGTCCTCGTCAGGAATCCTCAAACACAAAACCGGTTCTTCTTCTTTCTCTTCTTCTTCTTTATCTCTCGCATCCATACTCGCCGGCACCTTCAAAACCGTCCTCGCGTTCACCACGCGTTTAGGATGTGGATTCTTTCTTCGCCCCATGTTATTATTATTAGTATACGAGACTTTGAAGAATAATGCGCATGTGATATGTGATCAGAGAGGAGGGAAAAAAAAGTAAGAAAATATGAAGTCTTGCTTCAATCCCTTTTGCTCGAAAAAAGAAGAAATTTTTTTTTGCGAGAAACTTGCTTCACTTCTTGCTTCAATCCTTTCTTGCTCAAAAAGGAATATGATGATGATGTGTGCGAGCAGTGCGAGTACCACTGGACATGGCGCGCACATTAGGAGCACGAATACTAATAACAACGCGAGGAGAGTGTTTCAGAGGCGAAACTGTTTCACTTCTTCCGGCAAGTGCAGTAACAACAACGGGCGAAGATTGGCGACGATTGTCAAAGCGGGTTGGGGAAAAAAGAAAGAAACGATCGAACAATCATCATCATCGAATCCAGCGATGAGTATTCCGCAGCAAACGACGGGAGGAGGAGGAGGAGAGCAGCAACAGTATTACCCGCCGATGCCACCGGTACCACCGCAGTACCAACCAGTTCCGGTTCAATATCAGCAACAACAACAATCGTCTTCTTTACCACCCGTTGCGTCGGAGTTAGCGCCAGGGGATGCGAATCAGACGGCGGCGGTGCAGCAGGTGGTACCGCAGCGGCAATACTACGCGCCGCCACCTCCGGTGAAAGAGAAAGGATCCATCCCACCGTTCTTGTACGTCGGATTAGGCGTCGCGTTGGCGGTGATTGT
>JACLAB010013451.1_pt1 | contig 53811 bp, 36 predicted proteins | sample 8027921 | NCBI WGS metagenome assembly JACLAB01 (sample SAMN15725117, study PRJNA655200) | protist metagenome | isolation source: fluorescence activated cell sorting (FACS) single amplified genomes of... | place: USA: West Boothbay Harbor, Gulf of Maine | collected 2000-07-19 | reverse complement strand
AACAAACACAACGCCGTAGCTTCTTTGAATGCCGCCGCGATGGGTCTCGCGAACAATAACAACAACATCATCATGGCCCAAACGTCGTTGTTCAATCTCGGCGTGAACGAACTCGCGTGGTTGTTGTCCACGTTGTACGCGTTATTTTGCTTCTCGATTTGCGTTCGGGCGAAACGAGGCGACGAGAAAGCCATAGCGAATATCCGGAATTACTCGACGTTGGTACCTTTGGCGGTATTTTACGGCGTGCTTTTGATTCGGTCCTGGAGCGATAATACGCTCGCATTGATGATGCCGGGGAGTTTAGAGGAAGGACTGAGAACCGGAGAAGTGCAATTTATACCGAAACTCAGCGGTATCAGCGAACTGCTCTCGGAAAAAGCCGCGTCGGCGTCCGCTTGGGCGCACTTTATGCTCGTCAATCTCTTCGTCGCGAGGCACGCGACGTTGCAAAGTTTAAAGTTCGATTTGCCCGTCGCGCACACGTTGGCGCTTTGTCTCGTCACCGGACCGTTGGGGTTGTTGTCGCACGTGGTCACGAAATGGATCGTTTTGAAACTCAGAACCAAACGTTCTTCTTCGGAGCGAAGCGCAGAAAACGAGCGATAATAGAATGTGATGATTTAGTATAATAACATGTAGTCTATAGTAATAAGCTGTAATAATAGAAGTAGTTTAACAATACGCGCTCTGATCAACAGTCGTGTTTTCTCATTCAACTTTTCTTCATTTTCCCATTAACGGCATCTCGCCGCTGCGTTCGCAAAGAAGAAGATTCGTCAAAAGAATCGTCAAAAGACTCAACGAAAGAACCGCAGAACCAAAATGACAAAGTTCACCGAGCACGCCATCGGCCAACGCCGAGGCAGTTCTGTAAACTCGGAGTACATCTCGGACGTGATGAAAAACTCCAACTCGTTCGTCCCTAAAGATTTATCCTGTGGCTATCGAGAGAATAGAAAAACGGGCAAGTTGGAACTCGTGACGGAAACGTCCGACCCGGAGAAGGAATACGAGACGAAGTGCGAGAATAAGATTTGTTTCGGGACGTTTAATAGTAATAACAACACAAATACGATTGATTTACTGGTCAAAGTGAACAAGGAAGAACGCCTGGGTGACTTCCAGCTGACGCAAAGAAGCGCGTTCGCTATTCGTGATATGGTGAAACGATTTGATTTCGAAACGCAGGAAAGCTTGCGATGGAAAGGCGAGTGGAACGCAAACGCGAAGACGTTTACGATGAACAAAGAAGACAAAGAAGACAAAGAAGAAGAGAAAGTGCAGATGGAAAACGGTGGGGTCGTTCGAACCGCGGGTATCGCGGAGTGCTCGTACGATTACGAGACGAAGGAGACAAGAGTGTACTTCTCCGAGGAAGATGTCAATCGACGGTTGATGAACAAACACGAGTTGATTGGACAGTGCGCGAACGCTATTGAGTTTTTGAAGCAGGTGAGCGAGATTGAACTGGAGAGGAAAGAGGAGAATAGAATTACGTTGACTTTGGAGACGCACGGGGTAGCGGAGGATATCGGTGCCGATTTGATCGCGGCAAAGTTGAGAGCGGAGAAAGAAAAGAAAGTTTTACTGATGAAATCGGAAACCGCAGAGGAGACGGCGCAGAGGATGGCGAAGGAGATGAATGAGGTGAAATCGAGCGTGTTGGATGCGGTGAAGTTTGCGACTTCTTCGGAGAAGAGGAAAGGGGACGGGGCAAACAAAGGGGACGTCGGGGACGACGACGATGCATACGACGACGACGAGAAGAAGAGGAAGAAGAAGAAGAAGAAAATGTCGAGATTCGAGGAGAGCGACGACAGCGACAGCGATTGAAGAAAAGAGAGCTTTAGGTATTGAATAAGATTGCGAAAAATTAGCGCGCGACCGCGGCAGTGCGGCAAGTACAAATGCATAGAATACAAAACTAATTACTAACTACTAACTGAACTGAACGACAACAACCCGGTATCTTGCAAGAATCTATCGGCCATAATCGCAAACGAGGCTAAAAACACGAGCGCTTTGATGGGGATCTTTGTACCGTACTCCATGCCGACGTTGTGAAACGAATTCCGTTCTTCGCTGGTGAACCAAATGAAACACATCACCGAGGGTAACAACCCGTACAAAACTGGTGCGCCGTACGATCCGGCGAACTTTGTCGCCGGTAAGAAGATATCCGAAGCGGATAACGCGATAATCAACGGTAAGATCAACGTCGCGAAATACGAAACCTTTTTGGCGCCTTTCGCCGTTAAACCTTTCTCCGCGAAGGTTTCCTTGATTTTCGGCTCTATCGTACTCGTGACGCCTAGACAAGTGCCTATGAAACTCGTACTAATTGCACAAAAGCTAAAACCTCCGACAATCCATCCGACGTCTGATTTTAACAGTAAGTCCAACGGGTCTTCAAAGCCTAACCCGCTCGCGACTGAGGTGTTGTTGATGGACAACGCGACGATGAGGTAAGCGATAAACATAAACAGTGGAACACAGCTACCAACAACGATCGCTTTACGGATCTCTTTCAAATCACCATTCATGTATGCACAAATAACTGGCACTAAATCGTGGTAAATTAACGATAAAAACATGATGGGTATTGCTTCCGGTAATTTGCTCGCGTCGTTGATGAGATCGTAGTTTTTGAAATCGGCAACGATCGCGCCTTCGTATAATATGCCGAAAAACAAACCCATCAAGACGATCGTTAACACCCTGTTGATGTTATCGATTACGTTCACGGATCCAAACGCCATCACTGCCCCTAGACCGACGGTAAAACCAATCGTGCTCGCCTCGAGCGTCAGCGCCGGATCGATCGTTTCTATAATCTCGCCGGCTTTGGCGATATACGCGACCAACAAAGTCGTCGAGGCGAACAAATACGTAGCAGACATGACGTACGACCCGGTTTTACCCAACGTCGTCATCGCCATGTCCGGCAACGAAATCACTACGGGCGAATGGCCTCGCCCGTGCTCGAACCGCACCTCGTCTCTTTCCCTCATCACGCTCACGTTAATCTCCGCCAACAACAACGCGGAGAGCAAGAGCAACGTCCACGTACCAACGATGCCTAAAATGGAAGGCACCACGCCCGTTTCCGCGCAGACACTCGGTAACGCCAAAATCCCTGCTCCAACCGTCGACCCGGTTATCAGCGCGACCACGCCCGTCAACGTTCCTTTGCTCTCCATGCTCTTATTTTGCAATATCATCTCGTCGAACGCCGTAGGCGGCGAATACGAATCCAAAAACGCTGTCTGGTCCGCTTCCAACGACGCGTAAAATGAGTTGCTCTCTCTTCTCTCCTCCTCTTTTGTCTCTCGAAGATCATCGTATTCCTCCTCGGGCGAATTAATGGTGGTGGTAGCGGTGGTGGTGGTGATTAAAAACGTCTCGAATCTCGTCACTTCCTTCTTCTCGCAAAACGCGTCGTCCTCGCCTTTCGTGAGATTTTTCTGCGTTTCCGAATCTAACAAACCGGATTGTTTCGGTCGGCCCTTCTGTGTATCGACAACCGAAACTATCTCGCGTATCCGTGCTTTTGACGACGACGAAAACGTTTCATCATCATCGCCATCGTCAACGCCGTTTTCTTCTTTCTTCCCAGCAGCAGCGTCAGCAGCATTCAGTGTCGTTCGTTTCCTCGTAAAGTTTCTCATCCTCGATCGATGCTGCTGCTGATGATGATGATGATGCAAGGAGAAGGTTTTACGTCCTCCTCCTCTTCTGCAGTCGCAGTGCTCCTTCTTCTGCGCGACCACCACCTTTGACGACGACACGTAACGAGACATCATCATCACCTGTTGCCGTTAACGACTAATCTTTTTTCTTCTCAAACGAAACGTCTTTTCTCCTCGTTCGCGGTCGTCGTCGGGCAGCGAAAGCTCTCGACTCGAAGTACGATAAAGAAAACCACCCTTATCTGTCGTTGTTTCTGTCGTTGTTGTTGTTTCTGTCGTCGTTCTCGTCGAAGTTGAGAAGGCTCGAGAGCGGAGGATATCTCAAAGGCAGAGAAGCGTCGTTTTTTCTTTTGGAGACTTTTCCCCCAAAAACGTATCTCAACTCGCGTCGTCACTTTCATCGCGCGCATACGACTCACACGTAATAAAAGCAAACAACATGAACGCATCACCTTGCGTACCGAAATCATCGTCTTTATTGAACTCGCGCGCGACGCGTTTTTTACTGTCTTTTGATTGCAAAACGTCGTCGCATTCATCCCAAAAGAAGTTGATGACGACGACGCGGAGTTTTGTCGTGAAGGCGACGAAAGACGATGGAAGAGTTGCGACGACGACGACGAACAGACGCGAAATGATAATGACCATCGCCACCTCTGTGGTGGCTTTGAATACCACTAGTAATAAGGCGTACGCGAGTGAATCTCTGGGAAATGTCAACGTCGGGGATAAAGCGCCGGAGTTTACGCTTCCAGCCACTGGTGGAGGGACAATCGCCCTCTCAGATATTTTAGCCGAAAACGACTACGCGGTGGTGTATTTTTACAACCAAGACGGATCGACCGGGTGTTCGATCGAAGCGGAGAGGTTTAACCAAGCGCAAGAGCAGTTTAAAGCGAAGAAAGCGAGAGTTTTAGGCGTTTCGATGGACTCGATCGAATCGCACGAAGGCTTTTGCGATAAGAAAGGCTTGACGTTTTCGTTATTGTCGGACGGCGACGGCGCCGTGTCGAAAGCGTACGGCGCGGAGTTAACTTTACCAATCTTCGGGAAGTTTTCGGACCGACAAACGTTTTTAGTCGGGAAAGACGGTTTGGTCAAAGCGAAATGGAAAGAAATGGGCGCTAAAGTGGACGAGGAGAAGATGGCCTCAGTCAAAAGCACGGCGCACGTCGAGCAAGTTTTAGCCAAAATGTGATGTATCTTTATTTTTTACGCGTAGTATTCACCGTCGTCAAAGTCGTCAAAGTCTCAACGCAGTCGTTTTCGCACTGTTTCATCGTCATCTGCATGTGTCCCGCGAAAGCAACCTCCTGCGATGCGTATACGCGCGCTCCTTCTTTCCTCAAAAATGCGAAAAACGCGCCAAAAAGAAAGACAAGACGAGACGAGAGATTCGCGTTTTTCCACCACGAAAAAAAAAAAAACAATTAAATTCGACGCGTCGAGCGGGGCGTGTGCCACAAAACCCAGAAAATCTCTCCGTCTTGTCTCGTCATTTACACGCCACGTGGTGTTTGATTTCATCCGATTCTCTTTTGTCTCTGTCTCTCTCCTTTACTCTTGCGCGTTTTTTTCAGAACAGAGACGATGACGATGACGTTTTCGTCGACGACGACGACTTTTCGTTGGTGTTGTTTCGAGAAGACGCCTTCTTTACCATCGGTGCGAACGAGAGGAAGAAGAAGAATGAATCAACGCATCATCGTCCGAGCGGTGTCGGAACCGACGCGATCGTATTACGAAGAGAAGGAAGATTATCTCCACGAGAACAACGTGAACAACAACGCGGAGTCTGCGTCGCAAACGTTGAAACTCTCCGTGCAAGACAGATTGCGCATGGGGAAGAATGCGCACAGGTTTCGATCGGTCGTGTGTTTAGGAACCAGTCCGAGAGCGGTGGGATCAGGATCAGAAGTTTTATTCGTCGACGGGGAAGACGTGTATGGCTTACACGACCAATATCTTCCCAACAAAAATACCAAAAACGGTGGAAAAAAAGAAGTCGTATCCTCGGAGCTCATCTTACAGAAATCTGCGTTCGCGGTGGAAATGGCCGTGAGAAAGATTCGGTCGACCTATTTCGCGGCGACGACGTGGGAAAATAGACATTATTTAGTGAGAGAGGAGCGAGATCCGCAGGACGGAAGCGTGATGAATTTGAGCATCCGAGAGGCGAAATTGAGCGAACGGTTGAGAAGACGGATGGAAAACAAACAGATGAGCCAATTCGAGAGAATGGGCAGAGGGTTTCCTATTTTAGACGTGTAAAACGACTGTTTTATTTTGTTGTAAACATAATTCAGAGGGAAAGGGAGGGGAAATGTGTACCCGTAGTAGAGATGCGTACGCAACGTAGAAAAAATGTAGAAATATTGTTGTAATCTAGAGCGAGCGAAAAGTTATAAAACTTAGAATAAACACTGTGTGTATCGCTATCGTTGTTGCCTTTCTCTTAAATCTTTCAAAACGCGTTGGAACGCGCACGCTTCCGTGGACGTGAAGTTTTTCAAATCGTCGCTCTTCACATTCGCAGTAAACTTTTTCAAATTTGATTGGCTCAAATACGTATTCAAAACAATTTTGGCGCTGTCTGGGTTGCGAAACGCCTCGGCAACGCGTAAGCACGAAAACAAAGCGTCTGCGGCGACTGTCGTCCGTTTGAACTCGTTGGCGAGTACAGAGACGGCGTAAAATAAAGCCGCAGGATTGAACTCTTGAAGTCGACGAAGTAACTCGACGAGGAATATTTTCGCATCCTTCGTCGTTGACGCGTTTACAACAACATCGCCAAACGCGGATTTGACGCTGATGAGCGCTAACGCGAGCTCTCTGTCGATAGTAGAATCGACAGAGATGTTGAGCGATACTTTCCTCACAGATTCGTACGGAAGTAGTAAAGCGTACTTAGTCGCCTCTGCGAGCGGATCGTCATCTCCAGAAGACTTCATCTTCATCAGTTCTATCGCTCTTGACTCGGAGAGAATCGCAAATTTTGAGTCATCGCTCAGTTGCTTCTTTTTCTTTTTTAATTTAGTCGTCGAAGCGAGCGCGATGCACTCTTTCGCGAAGGAAAGATTGCCAGATTTCTTCATAAGACTGAACCACATCGACGACAAGGCGCTTTCGACGACGACATTTTCTCCGGTTCCGTTTTCATCCAATCTCACCCAAGGCGCGATATCTTCCCACAAGAACAAAACGTCGCGGATGGCATTCAATTGATTCACATTCGAAGCGTCGACTACTGTTTCGAGCGTGTCGTCGATGAATGCTTTTGCACTCGTAAAATCGACCAAATCAGATTCTGAAATTTTCTTCATCGGCGCGAGCGCTTTCAAACAACTTTCGCTTTGAATTATAAACAAACGAGACACGGATGGTGTCGTCGCGGTTGCCGCCAGCGCCGATGCGGACTGCTGCGGAGGTGGTGGCGGTAAAGGGAGAGGAGGAGGAGGAGGAGCTTGGGCAGCTGCGTTTACTTCCTTTGTATATGTTTTAACTGTAGTTTCTTCTTGCTCATTTCGTTCTTCATCGACAACAACTGGCGGAGCTGTGACGGCATCCGCGGCGGCCGTAGTAGTATCGTCAACACTCATCAACATCAGCATCTCAGACGCAATGTCCGATATCCAGGGTACTTCATTGCCGCTCAGTAAATTGACGACAAACGTGCGATCGTTTTCATTCACAGCTTCTCCGACAAATCTTTCCAGTCGAGCGATTGACTCTCTGCGTACGGTGTTCAATGCAGACGCGTTCTCCTCGTCGTTACACCCTTCGTTCGTGCCGAGAGACTTTATGATCATGTTTTCGAGCTTGTTTGCGTCGAATGGATTTTCATCCAGCGCGATTTCAAGCGCGTTCGAGCACATCGTAGAGCTCAGAGACTTGTAATCTTCATCCCTTTTCGTAGAAGAAGCGTAAATCTCGGCGACGACGAGAGCCGAGACGAAAGGTTCGCCGTTGTTCAAAACCATCCACGAAGACACGACGTCTACCAATGCCGCTACGCTTGTATCTGCGCATACGTCCACATTCGCCTCGAGGGCGTCGAGTTTATCCGGATGTAATCGCGGCAACGCATTTTCCACTTGATGCACAAACTCGAGATTTTTCAAAGAGCGATTTGCCTCTTCTATAAACGATTTCATGGCAACGTCGGCAGAAGATGAAGTAGAATTTTCGAGTTCGTATAGAATGTCCGAATATACCGTAATCTTCAACGCGCGAGAAGCTTCGGTGAGAAAAGAATTCTCGCTTCCGTCCGTCAACAATAAGGACTTCAAGAAATCTGTATCCAAAAATGAAAGCGCTGAACACGCGCTTTCCCATCTCGATTCCGGCGTCGACCGTTTCTTTTTCGTCGCCGTCGTCGCCGCCTCTCTCAAAACAGTCGTCACGGCCGAAGCAAAGATACTTTCGGAAGAAATCGATGAATTTGCAAACGCTTTCGCGAGAGCAGATGCTAGTGCGTTCGGAAAGTCGGGGTGCGCTTTCGAAGCGACCTCGTTTGCGAACAATCTCGAGATTTCAATCGCAGAGGATTTCCCGTGTATCGCGCCATCCGATTGAAAGATTTGAAATGCATCGAGCGAAGGGACGAGTTCTTCGAACATATCGAGACGCACTAAAGCGTCGTCGTAAGATGCAATCTTGAGATAAGATCGCAGCACATCGACACGTCGCGCGCTTGAAACCACGGGCCAAGCGATGCGCGTCAAAACATCAGTAAAAGAGGAGGATTTTTGCTCCTCCGTTCTCGTTTTTAAAGCTTCCGCGTACGCATTCAGCAACGTTTCGTCGTTTTCGAAATTCGATTCGAAGAACGTCTCCGTTCGGGAAATGTACACGTCTCGCGGATCGACGCCATACGTATCCGCAAGTCGCATGCAAAGTTTTAAAACGGTTTGAGGCGGTGCCGATGATACACTCGATACTTCCTCATCGTCTGATGTTGATTTCGGCAGACGCGATAAATCCGCATCCGAAACGCCACTACTGGCTAACTCGAGAATCGCTTTGGCGCGGTACCCGTACTCGTCTTTTGAATTATCGGCTGCAACGAAAGTGTTCGCATCGAAATTTTCTTGTCCGAGTAAAAACGCCAACGTCTCTGCATCCGTCATCGCGTGAACTCGACTGCGATACTTACCAGCCAACTTCGCGTCGACGGTTCCGCTGTGTTGCAACGCGTTCGTTAAATCACTCATACTCGCCGAGGCAAAAGATGACGCGCCGTTACGAACTGACGTATCGTCACCGCTACCATCATCTAACGCTCTCGCAGCTCTCGAATAGAATCCAAGAGACAACAAAATACGAAGCGCGCGTCCGCTCGAAGCTTTCGCAGCGAGTGCATCCACCGCGTCTCCGGCAATATTCGGATCCTCAATCATCGCGAGGTAGGCGAACGACTTTGCGCACGCGAGCTGTGGAATTTTCGGGAACTGCTGCTGATCGGACTCTTGTGATCTATTCTTTGACGAAAGCTTACCAAGCTCGTCAATTTTCTTGAGCATGGACGGTTCCTCTTTCCGTAAAAACGATACCAACATTTCATCCGATGCTTCCGTGCCTTTCAAGCCGAGATCATACAAAGTATTCGGAGTGGGAGATAACGATTGCTGCTCCTCTACCTGCGCTCTTTGCCACTCGTCCAAAAGTCCGGGCACTTGGGAGGTGGCACAGTGCGATACCGCGAAAGATAACAAAGTCAATCGCGTCTTCACCGTTAGCTGATCACTACTGCTTCCGAGCGCCGCGCAGATTCGCCAACACTCGCTATACTCATTCGCAATGAGGCGTAAAGACATTCGAGCGGATGCTTGCATATCTCTTTGAGCGGAGAATGCGTATTCGGCACACATTAACTCGACTCGAAGTGCATGTATACCGAGACAGTTTCCAACCTCTATCAGTTCGTCCAGGCGCAAATAGTTCCTTTTCGCGTTCCCAGTGAGACACGAAGATAAGATACTCTCTCGATTTTCCTTCGCATTTTCAAACTCGAGTGGAGCGATGAAAACATTGAAAGTGCCGAGTTTTCTAAGAGTGTCGATCAAATACAACTCTTCGAGTACTTCCGCATAATGCGATCCAGTCTCCTCGTCGAGTGGAATCAATCGCAAGACGGTGTCAGCATTTACAATTGTCTGGTCGTTGATGGATAATGAAGCGCGCGTTAAATCTTTTGCGACTTCAAGCAAGAGCGGCAAAGCATATTCTTTGGTCGGTAAAATCGGAATCGAATTATTTTCGGAACGATGAATGTGTTTCTTTGCCGCCGACCACGCGTGATTGCGCAACTGACTTCGAACGAGCCTCTCTAAAGCAAAGAGTAGAATTCCGGAATCTTCCCTGTAGTCGACTTTCGGGAACGCACCGAGGAGAATCGTTTGAAGGTCTTTGAACAAGCTGAGCCATCCAGAATCATTGAGTTTGCGGATGTGTTCCTCCTTTAAAATATCAACCAAAAGTTCTCGAGCAAACGTCTCATTCGCCGAAGATTCCGATAGTTCACGCAACGATATTTCGAGCATCTCTTTGCGATAAAGGATAACTTCTGCGGCATCGATAAAAGAGAGCAAACGTTTAACAACTAGATCTTCTTCATTTGCGTTACTGATGTCGTCGTTGTCGTAATCGTTATCATTCAAAACGAGATCCGATAATATCGACTTGAGTTTTTCTATGGAACGTTTATCGACGCGCGAGAACGAGTGCGTGATCTCCGTGACGACGCGTTCGATACCATTTAAACCACCGAGATATGCTTTCGCATGTTTATTACCATCTTTCGTAAACCACTGCAAAGCGCGAGAGAGATAGGTCAATTGCGAAGGTTTATCGAACGCGATTGATACCAACCATTTTTGTAACAACGTCTGCATCATCGGCGTGCCTTCATCATCATCAACGACGTAAAGATACCGAGTCGCGATGTCAAGCATTGACCAAACGTTATCTATCGTGGTATCTTCTTCGTTCAACAATAACGAAAGTTTATCACCCGGAGCTTTTCCATGGAAATCTCTCAAAGATACCGAGTGGGCACGCATTTGTAAAAGCGCGTCGATATCATCGTCCGCCTCTTCAAGGAGCACCATCGCGCAAAGCGCCAACGCGCTTTGCAGCGCATTTTCGACGCTCGCATCTTCAAAGCAGCTGCTCGAAGACGATGCAACGCAAAATAAGAAGTCGCGTGCGTTTGATATGGATCCAGATCGTTCGTCAATCTGAAATGCACGTTCGATGACCCATTGTCCAATGTTCGTCGTTTGATTCTCCTCCTCCGTGTCGGTCTCTCGGTGTACCGTCGACTGTAACCCGATCACTTTTGCAAAACGGTCGTCTTGTTCAACAATTAACGTCATTCCGTATTCCTCGGAAACGATTGAGCTTAATATCTCAGATGTTTCGCACCAATCGGGAGTGCGAAGTTGATTTTGTTGTCCACCTGAAGAAGTATCTCCACGGTCGAGAATCTCAAGCAAGACTTTTTTGTATTCCGAGACGCGAGCACACTCTGGAATCTCTCCGGCTATGTTTAACAAATCACGCTCACGAAACCAATCGTTGTGTCTTTGAAGTAATACTTCTAATCCTCGCGCGTTTCCGGCTCGTGCGACCGCTTTCGCCGCGTCTAGGTATTCCACAAATCGAAAACTTTCGTACGCCGAGGACGAAAAATAACCTAGATGCATTGCGCGAAGCGTTTCGAGACGATCTAACGCACCAAGAGCCGCTAAGCGCGCTCGCAGCCACCACTTTGTTTCTTCATCATCGGTACCAATATTGCTAGTATTACTAAATCGATCGGTTTCAGCGACGACTTGAGAAAGCAACAACTTTTGCGTCTCGTACGTCGGCGCGACGCGCAACAAGCACTCCGCGACCACCCACTTTCGATCCGATATGGACGACAAAGTTTCAATAATCGCAGATGCGGAGATCCCCACGCTTTTGCTATTGTTACTAACATTGTGCTTGCACAAATCATCGACAAGAGCAAACCATTTTTTCTTATATAAAGCATTCGTGTCCAACCCGTATACATTCGCCAGTTCGAGCGCTTCGTCCCAGCATTTCGTATCGAGATATTTCGTAAACATTTCTTCCGGCGTTCTTTCATCGATGGTAAGCAATCGCCACGATTGATCGTTTTCCGGAAACGATTCTAGCACGCAAATTCGCTTCAATTCTCTTTTACTACTATTGCCACTACTACTACTACTACTGCTGCTGCTGCTAGTGATTTCGCACATCCCTGAAACGTGCGCGAATGTTCCTTGAAATAAAGTCGTGCCGTTTGTGTTGTCGCGCAAAGTCGTCTCGCCGGACTCATCGTCTGCAAACGCCGAACAATTATTGGATAGAAGGGTCGCGGAAGAGGTTGGTTTGTTCCCATTGAACGTTTTATCTGCCTCGTCATCTACTCGCGTAATAGGTCGATACTGATTGTCATCGATGAACTCATCTTCACCGGTAAAACCTGTTTCCCACACCGACGCGCTTCTCGTATTCCCGTCGCGAATACCTATTCGTGTCGTCGCGGTTGATGCGTCCGATTCTACGCTCACGTCACATCTGGACGAGGATACTATTCTCTTACTATTACTTTCAACAGCTGAAGAAAACGGAGAGGAAGAGGAACCTTTACCCGACGCAACGACTGGAAACTCTCCGATGTTTTCTGATGTGCTCCGAAAACTATACATCGTCACGCACATCGTCGTTTCCTTTCCTTCGTCCTCTTCAGACGCGGCGCCGACGACAGCGACCGTTCCTGTCTTCTCGTCCACTTCGAAACCTTTCACGAAAACCATGCCTTCCACATTTTTTAGCGTGGTCTTCTTCATTTGATGATGCGCACTACGCACGACCACGTCTTCTTCGTCGTTAAACTCAATCGATCGCACCTCCAACTGACAATGCTTTCTCCTCCTCCCTTTCTTCTTCGTGCTATTTCCAAAAGAGAGAACGTTCATCCATCCGCTCGAGGAGTAAAACGAACGCTCCACGATGGCGCACAACGTAAACGAATTTCTTTTGTCTCCCGACGTCTTCGTCGTCGTCACAGTCGGGAGTACAAACCCGCCGACGAATCGTTCGTTCGCCTTCATCTCTTCTCTCAAATCGACTTTTACCACTCTCCTCCCGACTCTCGTGTGTACAAACATTCGATTCGCTCCAACCTGCGAGGTGAAAAATTGACCATAGCCTTCGCCGCCGTCCGTATTATTATTATGACGAGTAGGAGTACATTTTGACCATTTCGCGAACGCAACGAACAAATCTTCTCTCTTCTTCGACTTCATCTTCTTTCCTCCTCCTCCAATTTTTGCTTCGTCGTGGTCGTTTACGTCTGAATCGTCCTCGTCGTTCAAACGCAAAGACACTAACGGCCGTTCCAAATCTTGCCCTCTGAATACAAATATTTGCGCGTAATCCGTCACCAAAACCATCGACGATTCAAGCTCCTCTTCGTTAAAACCAGAAAAAGACGACGATGCGATCGATAACCGCTCATCGAACGAAGGCACGCAACGATTTTCTGACGACGATGATGATGATGATGATGATGATGCTTCTCCTCCTCCAAGATGATGATTGTGATTATGAAAATCTCTCGAACAAACTTCTTCGCTTTCATTCTCGTAGTGCACCAAAACTTCGTGCAAAAACATCCCCATCGTCGTATCAAATCGTTGAAATCGGAGAGAGAGAGAGAGAGCGAGAGACTTCACGCGCTTCTTCTTTTAAAAGAGCACGTAAACTCGCGCGTAAAAAGTGATGAGATGAAATGGTGTAATTTTGACGACTTCAAGGGAAAAAGAGCAGCCTAAAAACCGTTAGAATTTTCTCATCTCCTTTACCTATATAATAATGTCGCGAGAGTTCCAGTTCGAAAACGACAAATCGGTGTGCTGGAAAACAACCGTCCGACCAAACATGCCGCTAAAGATGCATCGACACGACCGGTTTCGCGTCGTCGTCGCCTTACAAGGCGGCACGTTAAAGAAAACGGAAGAAAACGGGACGAAAACAGATTTGATATTCGAGACCGGGAAAGCGTATTACTTACCTCCAGACCCTGCGAACGAGTTACACGCGGACATCAACGAAGGCGACGAAGACGTGGTCGTGATGGTGTGCGAGTTTAAAAACGAAGGCGAACCGGCAATAGGGGCGAAGACGTGTTCGTGCGGATTAGGAGGGGAATGCAGTTGCCCTAAGTTTACCGGGTTTAGATTAGAAGGGAATTTAGCACACGAGAACTGGCAACCGCCGACGACGAAACGAGAAGAAGGGTGATGACGAAGCGACTCAACTCGCACGACGTATGCGTATGTAATCTCATAGCCGCTGAAGTATTCTATTATATGCGTTCTCTCTCTTAAAACTTGTATCATTCATTATGTAGGCCCCGCGCTTCTTCGGCGAATCGTTCCAACTTTTCTCTCGTTTTAACGCGAATCGTTCTCTCGAGCACTTTCGGGAACTCCATGTACGTCGCTTCGGCGAGCAACCACTCTCGGTCTAAGATTTCAAACGCGTCGCAGTACAGCTCGTGGAAAGCGGCGACGAAAGCTTCTTTCCGACGAAAACTACTTCCGCCATTAATGCTACTATCGTTATCATTATTATTATTACTACTACTCGTGGTGCGTCTTCTTCGAACCAACTCAAGAAAGCCGACGACGCACTTATCTACTCTCAACGTTTCATCCACCGATCCGTTTCTGATGATTCCATCCACGTCTAAGAGTTTCGTCAACTCGTGCGTCACGTTCACGCCCGCCGCCGCGAACGGGTACTCCCAATCGCTTCGTTTCCCGTTTTTCTTCTCCACGAGAACTTTGAACAGATCTTTCCTCGTTTGCGAGAAGTAGACTAAATTTTCTAGAGCGAAAACGCCGCACCCTCGTAAATCCGTCGAAGGGTGCGTGCCTTGCCATCCCATGTCTTTCCACTTTTCGCTCGCGTGTCCCAAACGCGGTTGTTGTTGTCGTTCGGACGCGGCTAAAGAAGAAGAAGAAGACTTTGATGCAAGAGGAAATTCAACCCCATCTTCACCAAAACAACTCCTCCATAATATCTTCAACATGTCCACGTGTTCTCTTTGCGTCTCGTCGTACTTCACGTCCAATCGAGATCGAATGTATACCATTGTTTCCAAACCGCTTTCGCTCAGTTTCGTCTCTAATTTTCCATCGTTTTCCTCGTTCACATCGGTGAATTTGGAGGAAAGAAACTTGCTCAACTTCGCGAAGAAATACCCGACGTACTCCACCACCGATGCGATCGCGTGTTCGATTGGATTGCCCTGTTCTTGTTCTTCCTTTTTATCGTCGTCATCATCTTCAACTTTTGTTGGTATCTCGTTGGTCAATTTTTTCCCTTTCCCAAGTCGATGCCGGATTGATTCTTTCTCGCTGTTGCTCATCTCTCTCTCTCTCTGATATCGAGACGAAAGGCACAAAATCGATTTCGCCACTCAAAACAACAACAATTTCAACAACGTTTTCAAAGCGTCAGAGAGAGTAAAAGAGTGAGAGAAAGATCGTATATCTCTACACTTTTTAAGTACTCATTTGTGGAGAAATGAGGAACGAAATGCAACACAAATACTCCCCTAATAATACGTGTTACGCAGAACACGATGATGACGACGAACGCACTCCCAAAACGCTGTTTAGGTTGTTGCATTCCTTCGAACTGCAACGCATCATTTCTTCGAAAACGAAGACACAGACTCACCGTGAACAACATTTTTCCTGCTCCCTTTTCATCATCATCATCGCGAGCGGCAAAAGCAAAAGCAACAAAAGCGGAGAAGGTTTTCTCAACAACGACGACGACAAGAAGAAGAAGAAGAAACTCAGAAAGGAGAAGCGTAAACAACGAAGACGACCCGCTGTTATCGTTCGCCGCTCATTTAGAACCGCCGAAAGTAGACTTAGACTTGGAGTCTTTGCAAGAAGATTTAGGCGCAGTTGTTGACGAAAATGGGTTCGTTTTACGATACGGAGAGGAAATCGAAGAGGAAGTTAAAATTTTACGAAACGAGTGCGCGATTATCGATCGATCGGAGTGGGGGATATTTCGAGTCGCATCTGGCGCCGAGGGAGATATGGTGAAATTTTTAGAAACTCTGTCGTTGTCGTCTGAAAAACTCTCGATGGAGGAGATTGGAAGCATCCAACCGGGCACGGGGAAGCGGGTGAACGGGAAACTCGATATCTACGCGCAAGAATCCGGCGCGTTTTTAGTGATTGCATCGAGGGAGGACGTGAAAGAAAATAGGGTAGAAACCATCGCGAAAGAGTGCAAGATGAGCGAGGTTATGAATTTAGCGAGTCGATGCGTGTTGCTCACCGCGTGTGGGCCGAAAACCTTGGAGGTTTTGAAACCGACTGGGTTAGCGATGGTCTTGGAAGCCGGAAAGGAGTACGAAAATGCGCACGCGGTGTTTGGGTTCGAGAATAGGCCGGTGGTGTGTTGTAAAACGAACGAATTTGTCGGTAAGTGCGGGGAAGAGTCGGCAATGAACTTTGTGGTAGATGAAGGCGTAGCTGGACAGGTTTGGGCGGCGATTATTAAAGCCGGCGCGTTCCCGGTTGGTACCGAGGCGCTCGACGCCATTCTTCAGTAAAAAGAAGTACTACTATTTTTAGCGGCTACTATGTTTATTTTAGAACTCTATTTATCACTACTACTACTACGCTTGAAATTCTAATCATCAAACCCAACGGCGTCGACTTTCGTCACGTCTAATTGAATGATATCGCACTTGGTCCCGTTCCCGAGTAAATCGCCTAAACTCGGGTTGGTTCGGCCTTTATCGCCGTGGCAAAACTCTTTGATGTACGTCCCAGCTTCCGCGCGAAGATCGACATACACGCAACGACCCCTCGTTCCAGGGACTACGGTGACTTTAATTTCACGCAACGTTCTTGGACGGACGAGATCCGATCGTCTGTGCGATACGCGAATGGGAGTTTGTTGTTTCAACTCTACGTCTTTCATGGCGCTCACGACGTCGCAAATCGTCGAATCCATTGGCACCGGCGGATCGCAAATGCACACGCACGAGTAACTCTTTTCTTTTTCGTTCGAGTCTAATCGTAAACCAACGTTTTTGTAGGTTTCTTTTGGAACGACGCGTAAATTGAAAGCTTTGACGTCAGTTTTCAGGAAACTCGATTGGTTCATGAGCGTTTCAGCGCGCACGAGATTTTCTCGAAGTTCGGAGACGCTCGCTTTCGGATTGTGCACTTCGAGGACAAACGGTCTGCCATCGCCGAGCATGCGAACGTCCAAATCTTCTCTCCCGGAGGAGTTGAACTTTGCCCCGTCCGCGTGTGCGGATTTTACGATGGCATCCTCCAATGCGTCTTGAACGCTTTCCGTCGCTCGCGCCCATTTGACTGGACAATTGGACCACGGCGACTGAGGCACGTCTCTCGCGAATTTCGCGTATCTTCCGGCAACGTAGACGGGTGAGGCCCAAACGCGAACGCGCGCGGCGATTGGATTTTCTTTCTTTTCCTCATCTTGTTTCATACGTACCGCTTTATACGTGTTATTGTACAACGCGCTCATCAACGTCTCCGTCGTCGCGTTTTTAATCGCTCGCAAAAAACCATCCGTCGACGTCTCTTTACGTACTCTCGAATACTCCAACCGACTGTCCTCAAACGCTGCCAAGTATTTTGGTTCCGGTTGCGACAGGACGAGTTCCCACTCCGGTTTTCTCCCTTCCCGTCGTTTCCGTTTTTTCCAGTTTTTCTGTCGATCGTTTGGTCGTTTCACGTTGAAATGTCGCATCGCTTTGAAATCATCTTCCAGAGAGACATTCGTCGTCTGAATCGTCCCATCATCTCTTTCACCGTCCTCGTTGTTAAAGTCGCTCTTCTTATCGGTAGCAAAACTCGCCGCCGACGGTACGCCTTCGTACTCGACGTACACCATCACCGTCGCTTTCGCTTTATCCCTCACGTGTTCGACTCGCTCGCACCCGCTGTGCGCTCGCACCATCAACATCGCCGCCTCTCGCGCCTCTCGCGCCATCGCGTCAAAGTCGCCCTCGAGTACGCGCATTTGTTGTTGTTGTTGTTGTTGTATTCTCGCCATATTGACGCTCTCCTTCTCCTCGTCTGAATCGATGACATCTTCTCCTTCTTTGCCTTCTTTGCCTTCTCTCAGTAAAATCTCTTTCGCGAGAGCCTGTCGAAACGCCACGGAGGGAGGAAACGCAAAGTCGACGCACACGCGTTCTCCGTTTTGAACGACTCTTTTTCTGCGTTTAGTAGTATTCTTTTTAGATTTGCACGCGAGGTGTTTCGCGAGTTCGCGCGCGTCGCTGACTACCACCGCTTTGTCTTTGTCTTCTTCTTCTTCTTCTTTGTTGTTGTCTTCTTCTTCTTCTTCCGATGCTGTTTTTGACGGCGCTGAGGAACGACAAGAGAAGAACGAGAAGCAGTTCAAACACGCCGGACAGACGGTATTAAAGTCGTTCTTTATTCGTTCCTTCTTCTTTGTGTCGTCGTCGTCGTTCGACTCGTTCAGAGAAGGATGGCGACAAAACGCGCACAAGTCATCCCTCAACAGAGTTGTACATGTCGGCATTTTAAGTGACGGATGATGTGATGATGATGACCGCGAGATGATGACTTTTACGCAATGTCTGCGCTAATACCACTTCATTAACGAGAACAGTAACAACAACAGCAATGATTCCGTCGGTTCGTAAACGTCGTCGTCTGTTTATTCTGTTCTTTTGCGTCTGCGTCGCCTTCTTTTCCTCCTCCTCCTTCTTTTGTTCTTCTTCGTCTTGCGCTTCGGACGATGCCTTTGACTTTGACGGTGGTGTTGGTGGTGTGTACGCAGTCGAAGAAGAAGAAGAAGAACGGCAACAAAAACGAAGAAGACGAATACTGCGAACGAGAGTAAACGACGACGAAGAGAAAACGAGGACGATGATTCCACCAAAGTGGGCGCGAGCTCGAAACGAGAACGATTTAGAAACAGACCGGAAGTACGTTTTGAAGAACAACGGAAGAGGAGAAGAGAACAAAACGTTGACGAGAAGAGCGAGAGCCTACGCGAACTTTGAAAACGCGTTCGCCGAAGGGTCGTCGAGTTGGAAAGTGAAAGCGAGTAAGCGCATGCCGGCAAAGACGTGCGCGGAAAGGAAATGGATTACGAGTGAAAGTGAAGACGAGAGTACGCGGAGGAGTACGAGCGGGAGTACTGACATCGAGAGGACTCGTAATGATGAGAACAGCGCCGCGAACAGAGGAGGAAGAAGTGAAAGAAGAAGAAACAAACAGTTGGGTATCGTTATCGTGGTGTGCTTGGAAAACATCAGCACGTTGTTGCGAGAGATCGATTGTGAAAAGACGAACGTGTACGCGTACGTGAAATGCGCGCAACACGTAGCGTTCGACGAAGACGTGGAGGAGAAGGTGGATACGTGCGTGACGGTGATTCATTCGAAAATAACGAGGAGGCCGGAGGCGAAAATGCACGTCGAGTGGATCGGTCACATTTTGGCGAACTACGACGACGAGAAGCTCGAACCGAATTTGATGTTCTTAAAAGGCGTGTACAGGAATAAAGGACAATCGAATTTAGAGCCCGCGTGGGTACACATGTTGGAAAGTGAAGAGCAAACACATCTGCAGGACTTTTCGTTCGCGTGTTTGATGGATCAATCGATCGATTTTCCGACTCGAAGCGAGAATTTCTTGGACATTACAGACTCGGAGAAGTTGTTGTGTTCGATGTACGAGCGATACGCCTGCGAAAAAGACACGTGCAAGAACTTTTTAGGATGCTCGCACTCGATGTTTGCGGCTTCCTCGGAACGGATTCGGTCTCTGCCCAAAACGGAGTACGCGCACTTATTCGATTTCCTCATGAATGAACGGAGCGAATACCACATATATACTTTCGAGAAAGCTTGGAGCGTCATTCTCGGGTGCGCGAAGACGTACGGAGAATACTCGACGAGGGTAAAGACGTTACCGCTTCGCGTGCGATGCGGGAGGGGAGAGTACGGGACGTTCGATGTTGCGCGAATACTATCGCCGTGGTGGAAAGAAATTTTGACCAGGCAAGATGGCGCGAAATCACCGGCAATAACGATGGCGCCGTGCGAGAATCGAACGAAGCATTTTCACGACGCGTGGTTTCCGTGCGGATTATGGTAATTTTGTGTTTAGAGAGAGAGAGAGAGAGAGTTGAGATAAATTAGGAGTAATGTAGAAGCGGCGAGTAGAGATAGAGCACATATAGATAGCACATCATATATACATATACTAGGTACGTACCAGGTAGGTATAATTTATGCGAGTTTATCTAAGCTAACGTCCACTTCCTCCCTGGTTTCCAAATTCTTCACCTTGACAATCCCCTCTTCCTGTTCTTTCTTCCCAATGGTCAACAACCGCTTCGCGCCGACGCGTTCGGCGTGTTTAAACGTCCACTTGGACTTTTTCCCATCCTCTAAAACCACGTCTACTCTTCTCCCGTTTTTCCTCAAAACACTCGCCGCTCGCATTGCCGTTTCTCGGCAACTTTCGTCCATGGAAAACACCACGTCGTCCACATTCATCGTTTTCAACGCCTCCTCCGGCATCAAGCCTCGATCTTTCAACAATTCCACAATCACCGCGTCGCCAAAGCCAAAACCAACCATAGGAGTGTATTCACCGCCTAACGTGCTAATCAACCCGTCGTACCTCCCACCGCCACAAATCGCCCTCAGCTCGCCTCGTCGATCGAAACCTTCGAAAACAACCCCGGTATAATACGCCAATCCTCTCACCACGGACGCGTCAAAGACTAACCAATCTTCAATCCCATACGCTCTCGCTAATACGAACAACTTCTCCATCTCTTTCGCGCACTCGTCTTCTTCGCCTAATAAACTTTTCAATCCTTCCAACGAATTTGTTTCCATGCACGTCAAAACGGATTGCGTCGCCTCTTCGTTCAACCCAACCTCTCTCAACTCTTCGATGATTTTCTCTCTCGGTAATTTTTCAATTTTGTCCACGACGACGCACACGTTCGCGAATATCTCCTCCGGCACGCCCGCTTTTTCCATTACTCTCGCTAACACTTTCCTCGAGTTCACCTTGATACCGACGTCTTCGCTCGTAATCCCCACGCTCGCAAAGAAATGGCAAATCGCGCTCAACAGTTCCACCTCCGCCTCCACGCCTTCCACGCCGACGATGTCCATGTTCCACTGGTAATGCTCTCTTCTCCTCCCTCGAGTCATCCTCTCGTATCTCCAACACTGCCCAATCGCGAACCACTTCGCCGGCACCGCTAAACTCTTCCCTTTCTGCATGATCAATCTCGCTAAACTCGGCGTCAACTCCGGTCGTAAACTCACTCTTCGATCGCCTTTATCCGAAAAATTATACAGCTGTCCTTGAATCTCCTCGCCCGCTTTGCGAGTAAACAACGCCTCGGATTCTAACACGGGCGCGTCGAACTCTTCGAACCCGAACAACAACGCCGTTTGGCGAAAACTGTCGAAGAGCCAGTTTCGTTTTCGCATTTCCTCGGGTGGGAAATCTCGCGTGCCTTTCGGAGGATTCAACTCTATTTGTGATTGTTGTTGTTGTTGCGCGTTGGATTTTTTTGCGTCCACGTTGGCGGTTTGTGTCGTCACCGAACGTCCTCCTCCACCATTACCACCACCACCTTCCGCGGTAGATGAGAGCGCGCGCAAAGTCGTCCTCTTCAAAACGTGTTGCGCGTGATGACGACGATAATAATTTGGCCACTGATGGTGTGTCCGGAAGAGAAACTTCGAGGAGACTGAGCTCAACATCTTCGTCTCTTTTATCCAATGCTTTGAGCTTTTTTTGAGGTTTTAGAGAAGAGGGAAAATCGATTTGACAAAAAACTTGAAAAGTGTTTGTGTTGTTGATGAAAAATCTCTCTTTGCTCTTTGCGCGGAGTATATACTACAAGCTAAATTATGATGTTTATGTCATCCCTCTATCTTAACGATTCACTTTCAACCCATCGATTAACCCGTCTTCGAACGCGTCGATGCAAAACCTCTCGTACGACCAGTGGTGTCGTTGCGCCCAGCCTTTGCGGTCCCAGGAGGCGCTTTTCTTCACGAAGTAATGTTTCGTCTCTCGCGTCTCTCGACTCGTGCCGAAACCGTATAAATTGACTTTACCGCATAAGTTCAAGGCTAATTGTATGCCGTAATACCCGGCGGACATTTTCAACATGTTGCACTTCTTCCCAAGCTTTTGGTTTTCCGCGCAGGAGAGGTCTTCGACGCCTTTGATTTTGTTGAGTTTCCAGTACCAGAAGATGTATTTGCTGTCGCGGTGAGAAGGGTAGACGAGGCGGCAAGAGCCGTTGCCGGCGGAAGAACCTCCTTTACCGCCTTTGGATTTATCGCGTTCGCACATTTTATCCGGTGGAGAGGCGGTGTAGTGGACGCAGACTTCGTTGCCGAAATTTTTTGAGCCTCGTTCGCCTTTGGCGCAGAAATCGGAATTTTGGATGCGAATGGTTGTTTTCGCGCCGACGACGGATTCGTAACCGACGGTTGGCGCGTCGTTGAATCGAATGACAACGTCGTGAGTATCGATGTCTTTGCCGTAGTTTTTGTTGTTCTCGATGTTACCGTTGGATCCGACGACGGCGCACGTATTGAACGGGAGTAAATCGGGCAGATCTGGAGCAGATTCTTTCGTCGTCGCGATGAATCGCGAACGGAGAATGTGCGCCACGCGCATTTTTCTGTCCGCTTTTTCGCCGTACTTTTCTTCGTATTGCGAATAGAACGGGTCGTGGTTGACACCCATGGCGCATTTGATTACTTTTTCCTTTTCGAAGACGTTCGTATCTATGGCTCGTTCGAATCCGTTTTCCGTGCAATTCGGTCCCGAATACAAAACAGGACATCGACATTTCCCATCCACGCACCGGTGGTATTTGGAACACGACGGCGAGCACGACGACGACGAGATTTCTCCTTCGTTGTTTTTGTCACCACTGTCGTCGTCATCATCATCGTTATTACTGCTACTCTTCTCTTCTCCCTCCCCAGCTACTCTACTATTATCGTCGCTACTACCTCTATTTCTATCGCCGCCGCCGCCGAACAGCGCCGAACTCAACGAAGCGCCGGAACCGCCTTTCTTATTATTGTTACCAAAATAATCGTTGTACGTATCCGAGACGTATTGAAAGTGGTTGTTCAGCGATCCCCAACTGGAAACGTATTCAACTCTTTTCTTGTTGTTGTCGTTGTTTTTCTCCTCCTCTTCCTCTTCCTTTTCCTCTTCGGAATCTCCTTTCATCATAATCTTCTTCTTCTCCCCAATATCTTCCCCTCTGGCGACGAGCTCTTGCGTCACCTTCGCGATCGCCGACTCCGCAATCGATAACTTCGTTTTTAACTCCTCTAAACCGATGCTGTCTTTTCCTTTTCCTCCTTTTCCTCGCGGTGATGGTTTCGCCCCCGAAACGAACAAAGTTGCTCTTCTCTCGTTGCTTTCATCTTCAGCGCATAAAAAAAGCACACAAAACGCGAGTTTTACTAAAAGAAGAACGCAGTGATGATGATAATAACAACGACGACGAACACTCATCGTTTGCACATAGATCGAACGCGCAAAAGCGCACTCTCCTCCTTTCTCTCCCTCTTTCTCCTCCTCAGCAGAGTACTAATATAATGCGACGAAGAAAAATTGAAGATTTCGACGAAAACACCTGTGTTTTAATCGAAAAATTTTGCTCTTTTTTTGCTCTTTTTTGCAAAAACTTTTTCCGCACAAAAAAGACTCGAAAGACTTTTACTCAAGAGAGAGAACTCTCCTCTCTATATACTAAAATACTAATGGTGCGACGAGAGAGAACAACAACACACTCTTTGGTATTCTTTTTCTCTCGCGCGCGTGTTGTTCTGTCGTAGAGTATTTCTCGTCTCGTCGCGTCCTAGACTTTGATGATGAGAGAGTTTTGATGAGAGAATTGCATTGGTTTTTCTAATCCAATCCATCTCGTTCTCTGACGACCGCTCGTTTGAGAATTCGATCGCTGACATTTTATCTCTCATTTCTTACGCATACTATGTGTAATAATAAAACAAATATATCAGGCGAAACCAGCGAACGCGGCGATGTTACAACTCATCGTCGGATTCTTAGTCGGCGCGGTGTTTGTGAGCATTTTTAGCGGCAGTGGATCCAACTATTCGGTACGTCTGTTTCTTGATTGGTCTGTTTTTTTTCTCAAGAGGGGAGAGGATAGAGAGAAGGAGCAGAGGAGGGCTTTATTGAACAAAAAAAGAGCCAGAGCGCTCCTCTTTCGTAATGAAGAGCTTTTCGGATCTCTCTTTACGACCTTTTCGAGTGTTGACTTTAAATGCGCGATATACTGACGATATATCCTCCCCCTTATTCCCTAATACTTTAATGATATATAACAAACAGCAATCCGCGTACGGCTTATCCGGTTTGCTCTCGCCGACGTTTGGACATTACGACGAACTCTTTTTAGGAGACCAGAACACGTTTGACCCGCCGCAGAGGAAACCAGGGTACGTGTATAGATCTACGACGTACCAATCGTTATACGATAAAACGTGGACGGAAGGTGGGTACCCGGCGCAGTCGTGCTGGGGGTGCCGATTCGCCGTGGACGTGACGACAAAGTTGCAGTTTCACACGATGTTAGACGCGGGGACCGGGAACGGCGCGTTGACGAGATTGATGCGTCAACACGGTAAGAACGCGTACGGGATTGAGTTGTCAAGGGCAGTTTTGGAAAAAGAATGCCCGGATTTGTTGTCCAAGAACTACGTGGAACCGGGGATTCTTACCAACTTGCCGTTTGAGGACAACTCGTTCGATTTGGTCATGTCCTCGGACGTGTTGGAGCACATCCACCCGGAAGAGGTGGACCAAGTCGTCAAAGAATTAGTCCGCGTCTCTAGACGTCACTTGTTTCTTTCCATCTCCTTGAAAGGACACACCAAAGCTACCGCGGACAAAGACGACGAGGCGCACAGACACACCATGCTCCGCCCGAGAGAATGGTGGCACAACATTTTCCGAAAACACGGCGCCGTCGTCAACGAGGAAATGTTATGGGCCATGCAAGAAAAAGATTTCTCTTACGTCGGAGATAAACTCGGTGACTGCCGATGGGAAGGCAAGCAAGACGACGGCGGCTTGTACGAAGTCTGCAACGTCGATAACAAGTGGTTGGTTGGGAAGAGAGAGCAGGAAAATTTACGAAGAGACCGGTGCATCACGAACGCGAACAAAGAGCTCGAGCCGTGGTTCTTTTCCTTCCGAAAGATTCGATAAAACTCACATATCACGACTAGAAGAAAAAGAAAAGAAAAGAAAGGGAAAAGATGTGCTCTCGTCCTCTCGTTTTCCTCGTCGCAAACGATCGTTCGAGAGAGAGGAGAGAGAAGAAGAAGACAACGCGTAGACATTATTTTATTCGATAAAGTAAGTAAAATATACAACACACAAGACCAAATCCTCAGTTTTAATTCTTTCGTTCATCATCATCAAACATGCGTATTATACGCGAAAGAAGACAAAGACAAAGAAGAAGAGCACGTCGAAGCGTTCTTCTTAAACTCGTTTGTTCTGTTCTTCTTCTCTCCTTTCCGTTCGTATTCGTTCGAGAAGCGCACGCGTGGTCGTTCTTCAACACTAAAAAAGATGAGGATTCGAATTCCGCGGAGTTGGGGGAAAGAATCGAAACGCAATTCGATCGATTTCCCGAAGAAGTGTCCTCGAGTAAAAGTACTACTACTAAGAACAACAACGAGGATGATTTGAACGAAGATGGCGAGGACGACGAAAGAATGAACGCAAAAGAGAGACGGAAACAAGAGAGACGTGAGAAGAAACGATTAAAAAAACTCGAACGTAAAGAAGAGAAGAAAATGAAAGAAGAGAAACGAAAAGAGGAAGAGAAGAAAATACGCGAAGGCGAATCACCGGCCGGGTCGCTCCACGAAGCGATCGACGACGACGATTTCGACGAACTCGAAGACCTTCTCAAATGGAAACCAAACTTGAAAGAAGCGTGTAAAAGGATCGGGCAGACGAAAGATTTTACGCCAATCATGAAAGCGGCGCATTTAGGCAGAGCGAAGATGATTGATTTGTTGCTCGATTACGGCGCCAATCCGAACGAAATCGATTCGATCGGGTACTCGGCCTTGATGAGAGCGGTCATGTCGAAAAATGTAGAGAGTGTGAAAGTTTTAGTCGAAGCTGGGGCGATAGTGACGTACGTTCAGAAGACAGTGATGATGGATTTAGGGCTGAGTGCGATTAAGTTAGCGCAGATGACCGGGAGAAAGGACATGGTGGACGTTTTGAAAGAAGCCGGCGCGAACCCAAACGAAGATTTGTTCGAAAAGAGAGAAAAGAAAAAAGAACAACTCTTGGAGGAGATGGAACGAGAGGCGAAAGAAAATGGAATACAGTTCGACGGGAAAGTCACGGCAGATAAGATGAACGTGAAGAGAGGCGACGACGATATCGACATTTTGATTCAACACGACGGTAAAAACGAAACGGTCAAAGGGAGCGAAAACCTTCGCAAGTGGCGCGACGAGAAGATGAAGGAAGAAAGAGAGAAGAAGAACATGGAGAAAGCGAAAGAAGCCATGTTCGGGAACGGAGAAGAAGAAGAAGAAGAAGAACCAGAGGTGGAAGAGATGCCAGAGAATACGTTTCCTCCGAAAGAAGAACTTTAGCAGCAACGTGTATAAGAAGTAACTTGATACTATCGATGACTATCTAACTAATAATATTACAACTCTCTCTGCGTCTACTCGCTACTACTATCTACTATTTACTCTTACCCCTCTTAAATTTCGTATTTGTGCATCGTTATTCATTCATCGTCTTCAACACGCATTCTACCGCTTCTTGGACGATTTGTCTTAACTCCTCCATCTGTACGTCTTTCCTCACCCCTAAAGTCACGAACAAAGGCGGTAAAACCACCATCTTCTGTTCTGTAAAACACACTTTTTCTCTCAACAACTCATTAATTCTCGCGCACACGGTTTCCGATAACCCGGAGTCCTCCTTATGTCCGAGAACGCACTTGGCGGTTATTTGATTCGACGAGGAAGAAAAAACACCGTCGGCGACGGATTCCCCGACGGTAAACATGCTACCGAACGTTTTTAATTGCGTGATGACGAGCAAGATTCGGTCGCTGAAGAGCGTGCACACGAACGTGGTCGGGTGGGAGTTAATGGTTATCGTGGATAAGGAGGACTTTAGCTCAGACGACGACGACATGTTTGTATTGTGGCGTTTCGTTCGCGTTGAAAATTGACTAAAGAGCTTACTACTGCAGCACATGTTATTCGACGATAACATCAATCAAATACGATAATAATACAAAGCACCAAACGCGACGGCGATGAAGGACGCGGAAAGGACGTTCACACCAGAGTTGCTTAAAATTTCCAAACCGGAAATTTTCGTCACCGTCGGTCCGGGTTTGCTGACAACTTTTTTACGCTCGCGGCAATAGCCGCTGTATTGAACCGTCGCGCCGAGGACGGAGTCGACGAAGGAACCGAAGAAACCGCCAAAAGCACCGATGATTAATGCGTAAAGGATTTCAGTTCTTACGCCAGAAGTGATGTACGCGCCTAAGGCCCAGCCCGATGCGGCGACGAGACCGCCGAAAATACTGGCAACGACGCCGAGTAAGGATACGCCGCCGTTGGTCCCCGGTTCGACTTCTTTGCGACAGAAGGTGGTTATCAATCTCGGTTTCGATTTAGAGAGGACGCCCAACTCCGAGGCGAACGTATCGCCGCCACAACACGAGAAGTAGCTCAAAAAGGCTACCGCTAACGTCGACGCTACTTTTGTTGTCGCGTTATTCATGCTACTATTGCTACCACCGCTACTAATGATCGCCTCCGCAAACGCTCCCGCGCCGGTCGTGTTCGCGATGAAACTCAAACCGCCTAAAGAATATAAACTCGCCGCGGCCAACATCGTCGGCACTAACCCGTTCGCCATCACTTGCACGAAATCTCTTAACCCTCCACCTTCTTTAAAGTGCTCGTCGACCTGTTTTTTCACCTCGCTTTGTACCTTCGTCACCGCTGACCCGCTGAAAAAGAAAAACGCCAACGTCAAACCATATCGAACGCCGGAAAAGATAGTCAAAACGCCGACCAAGGACGCCGAGACCGCCCCGGACAAATCCAAAGATTTCTTTTTATACCCGATCAAAGCCAACAGAAAACCTAGTGTAACGCTCCCAGACGCTCTTTTCAACAAAGTTAAAGAAGATGTAGATGGATCGTGCGCGTAACGCATGGACCATCCGCAGACCACAAGCACAAAGAGGAGCTTCAAAACGCTCTTCAAACGAACGGAATTTGTAGCTAAAACCAATTTCTTCTTCGGCGCGGACGGGCCATCGAGAGGGAACGAAAAAAATATAGTCTCGTCTTCTCCATTCGCGCGAGTTGTCTGGAGCTTCGCTCGTCTTTGTCGTCGTCCTTCTGAAATCATCATCTTTTCGTCGTCCTTCCGGCGTAAAGTGTTTCTCTCCTCTCTTTTGAGACGATGATGATTTTGCGACGAACTCTTCGCTATCATCGAAGGATGATGATTGCAATCGCGCAATCGACGATTAGATAACGATAACGATAGTATTGTTGTTGTTGTTGTTGTTGTTGTTAATGATGATGTCGTTGCGAACATGTTGACGTAATAAAGAGAGTAATACTACTATTCGCAATTTATGAAGCAAACAACTTTGGATAACGAACGTATTTTCATCACTGGATGTGGCGAGAGGCGAAATATACGAAAAAGGAAGAAAGAGCACAAACACGTCGCACATACAGTAAGTATTACAAAACGACGGTCTGCACTTGCATTTTATCTCTCTCGGCTAGATATTGATAACACTCCCCCGCGCAAAATATTCGATTGACTTCTCTCTCTCTTTCTTCGTCAAACATGTTAGATGTCTTTGGTCTCGTCGCGTAGCGCAAACACTCGCGATTCTTCCAAACATCACTTCTTCCTCCTCCATTCTCTCTTTTTAAATCTTCCTTTTTTATTACTACTTTATATATATATTGCTTCTGTTTTATGTATACCAATCAATAATAATAAAGAAAATTTAGAGCACCGGAGTACGGTCGACGGCGTTCAAGGTGACAAAGTTGTAGCCAAACGGATCGGCGACGTGCTTACCCCAGTTCGCCGCTGGCCCTTCGCCAGTCGTCGCACCTTGGACGAAGACACCCAACATGGCGATCATCGCCAATCGGCCGTTCTTAATCTCCTTAACCTTCAAGATTTCCAAATCTTGCGGGGTGGCCGCGACGTTGTAAAAGTCCAACGGTCCGCCCGGGTTGATCGGGTCCAACTTGGCAAAGTCCGAGCCGGTGAAGGAGCCCTTGAACGGGACAAAGCCAGACGGCGCAGAGGCCGGGTCGGATCGGAACTTTTCCGCGCCGCCCATCAAGATAATCAACGGAGCGACGGCGATGCCCAACCACAATTCGGCCGGGCCGAATCTGCCAGTGGAACCTTCCAAAAACACCTTACCGGTTTCTCTCCAGTCGCCGCCGGCGACGTTGAGCGCTTCCGGAATGACGATACCCGGAACGGCCAACATAGCCCATCTGGCGTGGATGACTTCCGCGACGCGATATTGCTTGATGGCACCGTCCGCGCCCAAACCGAGCGGGTCAAACCCGTAATCACCGGCCAACTTACCGTCGAGGTAGGACGGGATGTCCGCCGTCGTCAAGAGACCAGACGGGAGGTACAACTTACGTTGCGGGCCTGAAAAGTTTTGTTGGGTGGTAAAAAAGAAGAAGAAGAAAAGTAAAATTGTCCGTCGGTCAGTACATTGATGTTTAAAACGCACAGCAGAAACGCCGCCTTTTCGTCGTTTTCGCGCGTTCTTCTTCTTCTTCATTATTAGTATTATTCTTCGCAAACAGTGATGAAAATTTTTCTCCTCTTTTCTCGAATAGTTTTGTGGGGGGGTGAAAAAGACCAGAAAAGCGACACCAAAATCCAACCAAAAAAAAAAGATCGAGTTTCGGCCACAAGGCGCGACGTTTCCTTTCTGTGGGGTGGGACTCCTTTTATATCTCTTTTCCACCACAGGTGTGTAAAGAGGACTTCGGGACACGAGTTTTAATACTTACCGTACCACTTGGACAAGTCCGCGGTTTTCACCGTCGACTTGACCGGAGCGGCCTTCTTGACCGTCTTCTTCACCGTCACCGGGGCTTTCTTCGCCGGAGTTGGCTTCTTCGCCGGGACCGCCTTCTTCGCCGGGGCCTGTTTGAAAAAAAAGATTGATGATGCGAGAGAGCGGGTGAGTGAATGAATAAAAATTTACTCTCGTAAAAGAAAAGAAAAAAAAGCAATCATCAATCAACGTACGGTTTTCTTGACCGTCTTGGCCGGAGCCGGAGCGGATTTCTTAAAGAGTGCGTTGACAGTGACAGCCATTGTTGTGTGTTTGTGTGTTTTTGTTGTGGATGAAAAACGTGTGCGTTATATGAGGATCGTGTAAAATTCAATGGATGAGATGATGAGAGAGGAAGAAGATACGACGCGAGGAAAGAGAGATTTTCTTCTTCTTCAATTTTTTTCTTTCTTTTTGGGTGGGTCTGTCTTTTTTTTTACTCAGTGCGTAAGGGCGTACTCGCTCGAGTAAGGACGAAGCACTTACGTGAGTCCAAAAAGGGTACTCAAAAAAAGAAAAAGTAACCCCTTTTGACTACTGAGGGTGGAGGAGAGAAAGGACGTCTCTCCACCAAAAAAAAAAACGGAGGATGATGCTGTGAGAAGAGAGGAGTGGTGTTGTTCGTAGTCAGTCGGTAGTAGTATTTAAAAAAAAATGTCGTCGTGTGTGGTGGCTATAATTAATTAATCCAAGACGGCTAACACGTCGGACTCGTGCAAGACGACGTATTTCTTCCCCTCCCCGTCTTGCATCTGATCCCCGGCGTATTTGAAATACACAACCTCCTGGCCGACTTTCACGTTCATCGGCTTGAGCGCTTTCTTCTCCTCGTCCCAGGCGCCCGGGCCGACTTTGGAAACCGTGCCTTGCACCGGCTTTTCTTGACTTCCGCTGGTTAACAAAATTCCACCTTTAGTTTGCATTTCCGCGTCTTTCAACGTCAAAATCAAGCGGTCTCCTAAGGGTTCCAAGTTTGGAATGTCGTCTACGCTCGCGTTGGATCTCGGAAACGTGCCTATCAAGTCGAGTTCGCGAAGCATGGTAAATTCCTCGTTGTTGAGAATCATATCGTCCGCGCCGATGCCGAATTTGTTATACAAGACGGTTTGGCCCGGTTTGACGCCGTGGACGTCGTCGCCGATCGCTTCCACGTCACCTGAAAGAAGAAGCAAAAGAGAGAGAAAAAAAAATGTCAGCGCTTAGTATTCTCAATGGAAGCAACCTTCTTCTTCTTCTTCTTCGAGATAAGGAGAAGACAAACAAAATTTCCATCTTACGAGGACGAAGACAACGCACCACTCGTTGGTTTCTGTTGGCTCCCTTCGGTCAACAAAACGCCCCCTTTCGTTTCTCTTTCCGTCTCCGCGATTTTAATCAAAACTCGTCCTCCCATTGGTTGTACTTTCGTGTATTTCTTCGGCACTTCGAACGGCTTCCCGGCCATCGCAATACAGGTTTTCCCTCTCAGGGGGCTTCTTTTAGATGATTTTACTACGTTTGATTTGGACAACAACGACGAGGACGACGAAAACGCCGCGGTGGTGGCTGCCATTTTGACTTTTATGAAGAGATTTTAGAAATGAACGCCGACGATGAGTGTAACGAGAGCGCACGTAAAGCGTTCTGATGAATGAGTGGCAAAAAGTAGAGATGAATGCGGCGCTTTGTGAGAAAAAGATGAGATGACGGCTGTTTTTTGGGTTTTTTTTTCAAGCAGATGGCAGAAGGAGAACACAAAGGGAGAAGAGGGAGACAAAACAAAAAAAAAAAAAAAAAAAAAAAGACACCAACAACACCAAAAAAAAAAAGAAAACAAAAAAAAACAAACAAACAGACAGAAATATCTCTAGTATTAATATATTTGTCTACACACACATCGTAAGTATAAAAGATGTTCGCGTCGAAAAAATCCTACCGCGAGAAGAAAGAAGAGCTGGCTCGCGTGCGCGTGCAACTGCACGCCTTAGCCTTGGAGAATAAGAAGTTAGAACAACTGATTCAAGACTCTGAAAATGCGTCTCTGATTTCAACGCACGATTACGGGCTCGAATCTCCCGAAGATTTACACTCCGCGTTATCTGGGATGAAGAAAATGCTCGACGTGGCGGAGGAGAAAGCGCAGAGAGAAGAAGTTTTGAGGCAAGAAGCCGAGGAACAGTTTCAAGCGAAGAAGCACGAGTATTTGCAATCCGCGGTGAGTGGAATGCAAACGATGTTGACGGAGACGGAAGTGCAGTTGCACGAGACGCAGAAAAAGTTGGAGGAGTTGGAAACGAAAAGGCAAGAAGCGGAGACGATGTTCGCGAAAGAGATCAAAGAGTACGAGACGAGAATCGCGTATTTGGAGAGCTTTGTGAAACCGTGCGAGTTGAAGATTGAGGTGAAGTTAACGGAGGAGGAGAGGGATATATTGCACGAAGTGAACGGTCCGCGAGACGGGAAGGTGTTGAAACCGGCGAAGAGCAGAGGGTGCGGTTTCTTTTAAAAAGAGAAAGAAGTCGATCGATCGAGGGGTTTGTATTTATAATATTTCTTAGTAGTTTCGTTATGTAACAGTTTTATCTTTTACACGGTTGTATTTTATAACGATGATTGGTCCAGTAGTTATCGTCAATCAATTACGTTGAACTTATTTTCTACTCTCTCAATCTCTCTCTCGGTCTTCTCAATCTCTTATATATCTTCGTATTATTATTAATATAGTAAAGTAATTTCAGGGATGTTAGTAGTAATTTACAGAATGACATTTTCGTAGCCTTTCTCGGCCACGAGATTGTCTAAATACCGCAACAAGTCGTTGCGTCTGGATAAAAGTCGGCGGCATTCGGAAGTGGTCAAAATACCGTCAAACTCTTTCGCAATCGCTCGAGCGTCCAGTAATCGCAGCCGGAAGTACGTCTTCGCGGAAACGCATAACGTTGGTCCGGTTTGGAACGCGTTTTCGTGCGTCATGTCGACCCAGGCGCCGTCTCTAAACGCCGCCGCGTGGTCAATCAAAATTGGATAATGATTCGATCGCGTGTCTTCTACGTTGTTGTGATTGTTCTTATGTTGTCGATCGCCGTTGTCGTCGCTGATTTCGTTTTTAAACACTTCTGGAATTGGATTCGCATCTACCCAGTGTTCGGCAAAGAGAAAATGACCGTGGTGTCGATCGGAGTTTCCGAGTAACACGTCCATGACTCTCGTGTCCGACAAGACTTGCTTCTGCGAAGTCTTCCAGTGTTCCGGATGGACCTCTTTCAACGTTTGTGATTCTTGCGCCCAATAGATAAACGCCCCTTCGTCAAACTCTTTGTAATCGCACTGGATTGGATTGCTCCCCATTTGGGTATCTTTCTTCGAACACGCCGGTCCTTTTCGATTCATTCTGTACGCCGTCGGCGGGACGTAATCCATTCCTAAAACGCGATTGAGTTTATACGCGACGAGTTCCATCAAGACTTGGTGCCACCCGTCGCCATCGCCGACAATTTTCGGTTTAAACATGCAATCAATCTCTCTCCCGGTATCTCGGCATCGCAAGCGCAATTTATATGTCGGATGTCCAAAAGAATTCAATTTCGCGAGCGAGACGCAGTTGACGATATCGCCGTGCTGCAAAATGTTGGTAATGCCCGCGTGGATGTTTTCTCTTTCTCTGGCAAACTCGCTCGCCTCTCTGGTCGTTTCGTCCACGGCTTCGTTTCTGCACTTATCCGAGAACTGCTTGGCTTCTTCCTCCAACGCTTTCGCGCCGATGGCAATCAAGCCTCTCTTTGAAACCGATTCGTAAATGGAAGGATCGGAATCCACAGCTTGAAACGCCTTCGTTTTAATCCATAACTCAAACGAACCGTCGTCGTTCTCTTTAACTAACCTTTTCGAACACGAGATAACCCCGGGGTGTTCCACGAAACACTGCGGCGTCGCATCCGGAATGGTTGAATCGCCGAAAAACGATTGTTCGGAGACGTACCCTTGTTCGCTACCCGCGCTCGAGCGTTGTTGTTGTTGTTGTTCACCCGTCGTCACCGCCGAAGGCGATTCCAACGCCGCGTGTTCCAAGTTTCGTCGATGCGCTTCCAAAATTTCGTCGTGATTGGCTTTACCTTCGCTCCCGAGCGTGATCTTTAACAAGTCGTCGTCGTCTACGTCGTCGTCCTGGAAAAAAAGACTTTGCGCGCCTTTCATGTCCTCGTTCGTTTCTTCCTCTTCCTCTTCCAAAACGTGATTGTAAATGTCATCGCACTCGGGACCATCCATCAAATCGGACGTTCGAAAGCACGAAATCTTCACCTCGTCCCCTGGTTCCAATTTTCGAAACTGTTCCATCGCTGGACTCTTATCGTGCACGATGACGTTCCCGGTCACTTCCGTCGGGGCCTCTTCGACAAACTTCTCGCTCAAAATAACTTTAAACCTCCCAAACACTTCAAACGTCTGTCCAACCTCTCGATCAAAATCCGATGGGAACTGAAACGTCACTCGACATTGCCCTTCCATTTTCATGATCATCTGTACCGTCGCGAATTCCCGGCTTTGTATACCTCCGCGAACGCGCTGATTCGCTTTTTCGTCATTCATTTCCACCAACTGTTGCTCTAGATTTGAGGTTTCACTTTTTGGCACTTTTTGCCCTGTTTTTTTTCCTCCTCTTCCTGTTGAGGACGATCGCATCTGTAAAACCCCCTGGGAATGCTTTTGCGTGGGGATGACTGTTGTTGCTTCTTTGTTATTATTATTATTATTATTATTATTCTCTTCGCTGCTGGTGGTGAACGACGGGTCCGCGATTGCTTTGTTCTTGACCGACATCTTTGGTGATTTTTTTCCTCCTAATACTCTGTCTCCTCCTGATAGTTTATAAGACGTGAGAGAAATACAGTTTGAGCGAGATTTAGGAGAGAAAAGAAAGGATCCGATGATTTGGAAAAATTGTCGGTTACAAAAAATAAAAAGCGCACCTCCTCCTCCACCTCTGATGTTCTTCTTTAACTTCTTCGACAGAGACAGAGAAGAAGAGGAACAGAGAAAAGATGCGTGTCGCCGTCCAGCGAGGAGCAGTGTTTGCTCCATCTTCTCGGGAGAAGAGACAGATGGGCGTTTGTGTGTGTGTAAATGTTCTGTGCGGGATTGTAAGGAAGGAATCGTTCGTCTGAAAAACCTCTCGTTTTTTCCCCTCGAAGAGAAAGATATTTTATAAGAAATCAAGAGAGGGAGAGAAAGGAGGGAAATTTGAGTAGGGTATAACACCCTAAATTTGTTTTCGAGTCTCCTTTTTTCAAATTTTTTTTCTCCAAACGAGCTTCAAAACAGAGCGCAGAAAACTTTTGTCTCGTGAGTAGGAAGCGCAAAAGCACAGCGGTTTAATAAGCAGAGTTAGAGAGAGAGAGAAAGAGAAACAAAATGACGGAGAATAAATTGGAATACCTTGCGATCGATTTAATCACGAACGGGCCGAAAGTTCCCGGCGCGTGCGTCGTGGATGCCACCGGTGTCACGTGGACTGCGACGACATCATCATCATCACATTCGAAAAAAGAAAACGGAGAAAAAGAAGATCAATCTCGCGCTGCTGCGAGTAAAAAGATAGTCGCACCGGCGACGGATATCAAAGAGATCAACTACTCGCAAGTCCCCGGTGGCGTTCAGGTTTTGTTGCGAGTAAAACCGGACAAAGGTTCCGCGAAAACGATCGTTTTGCAAGGTTTCCGAGGCGCTGACGTGAAGCCTTTGAAAGAGTTCGTCGCCGCGCAGTTTGAAAATGTTCGCGTGCGACAACGAGAGTGTCAACCGAACGGACGAAACTGGGGGGACATCGTCGTCTCTAATAGCAATTTTAAATTCGAGGTGAACGAGAAGTGTTCGTTCGAGGTGAACGCGAACGCGATAGCCGGGGTGAACCCAATCGGGAAGAACGATTTGATCGTCGAGATGCAACAAGGAAAGGAGAACGAGAAACAGAGTAAAGACGCTTTAGTCGAGATGGCGTTTTATGTCCCGTTAACCGCGGAGACTTGGGCAGGGGAGGACGTGGATGATGCGGATGATATGGCAGTGCAACGATTGGCGACGGCGATTGATGCGATTGCGGCGACTGGACCGGCGTTGGGCGAGCCGGTGTGCGCGTTCGAGGACGCCAACTTGGTCGTGCCGAGAGGAAAGGTTACGTTTGCGTTGCATCCGAACTTTGTTCGAGTGACTGGTTCTGCCGCAGATTTTAAGATTAATTACACGTCCGTGGTGAGAGTGTACGCGTTGCCGAAACCGAACGTGCATCAGACGCACGTGGTGGTAGCTTTGGATCCACCGATTAGGAAAGGACAAACGTTTTATTCGTTTATCGTGACGGTGTTCAACGACGACGATATCATCACCGTCGCGCCGAGGAAACCGAATAAAGAGACGGACGATATCGAAATTACCGGGGAAATGGAGGAGAGGTTCAAGGCCGTGGAGGAGGAGTACACCGGTGCGGCTGGTGAGGTTTTTGCGAGAGTTTTGAAAGCGGTGGCGGGCGTGAAATTGACGAGACAAGGGACGTTCGTCTCCCCAGCCGGCGGTGCCGCCATTCGCGTCTCGCACAAAGCCGACGTCGGTTTGTTGTACTTACTCGAGAGAGGCTTCTTTTATTTGCCGAAACCGCCGATTTTGGTTCGATACGAGGACGTTTCCGAGTGTGAATTTGAACGCCACGGCGGCGGCGCCGGCGCGAGTAAGACGTTCGATTTGACGTTGACGACGAAGAAAGGTTTGAGTTACCAATTCCACGGCATCTCCCGAACAGAGTTTCAAAATTTGGTCAACTTTTTAACCGCGAAGGGCTTACCCATGGGTGAAGTCGACGCCAACGCCTTGGCGGATCGCTTGATTGACGAGGACGACATGGCCGGCATCGACGACGCGGGTCCCGATCTCGAAAGAGGTTCCGACGAAGACGAAGATTCCGAGGAAGACGAAGACTTCAAAGGTGCCTCGGACTCGGACGGGGGCGAACCGACCGATTCATCCTCCTCAGAAAGCGACTCGGATTCAGACTCGGACGGAGGCGGCGGCAAAAAGAAGAAACCGGCGAAGAAGAAAGCGAAAACAAACTCGGGCTCTCCCCACGCCAAGAAGAAGAAAGAAAAAGACCCCAACGCGCCGAAACGACCGTTGTCGACGTACATGATCTTCTCCGCGGAAATGCGCGCGAAAGTGAAAGAGGAAAACCCGGACTTTTCCATCACGGACGTCGCCAAAGAACTCGGCGTTCGATGGAAATCCGTCACCGGCGACGAAAAGGTGAAATACGAAGAGCTCGCCAAGAAGGACAAAGAGCGCTACGAACGAGAGATGGAAGAGTATAAGAAAACGAAGAAAGAAAAAGGAGACGAGGAGATGGCCGACGTGGCGGGAGAGGAGGAGGAAGATTAGAAGGTGGTCGATGTTCATGTTATCGTTTAGTAGCTCTAAGATTTGTCAATACGTGATTTATAACGATAAAAAACGTTGCGTTAGAACGACACCACCACCACTCGTTCAATTTTTTACTTTTTATTAGGGGGAAATTGGGGCAAAATTGAATCAGACATTCCTCTCTCTTGGACACGCTTCGCCTTCTACTAAAAGTGATAACACACGCAACAGTACGTAAAAGAGACGAAATTATGATCGCGACGATGACGATCGGCACGAATTTTTCGACGATTTCGTCTTCGTCTTCGTCTTCTCCTCCTCCTTCTCGTGAAAAGGTGGTGAAAAGGTGTGGTGCTTCGAACGACACCTTTTCTCGAGGATCGTTAAAGAAGAAAGGAGACCAAAGAAGAAGAATTCTGTTGAGGCCAAAGGCTGCCTCGGTGGCGCCGATGGAAGACGCCGCGCCGCCGCCACCGCCAGGGAATAAACCACCAACCGATGATAACTGGGGGAACGGGGGAGGTGGTGGAGGTGATGATGGTGATGGCGGGAGCAACGGAAGCGACGATAACTTCTCTGGTTCTTTGTTCGTGCCGTTTGCCTCGCTGGGCGTGGCGGCTATCGTGGCCTCGTTTCTCGCGAAGTTCGTTCGAATCGAAAGCGAGAAGAAGGTGAAAGAGGAGAACGAACGGATGCGACGGAACGCGAATTTACCGACGAGTGCGATGAAGCCACCGGATGGAAAGAACGTCGTGTACGTCGGGCAGAAGCAAGACGAGGAAAGAAGGCGAGTGACGGAGAACGTGGAGAGAAAAGAGAGGGAGGAAGAATCGAAGAGGAAGAAAGCGGCGATGGATGCGGCGGCGACGACGACGACGACGACGACGAAAAGTAGCGTCGGTACAGAGACGACCAATAATAATAACAGTAGTAAAGCGAGTAGCAATAGCAATAGCACGAAAGCGCCAAAGCAGTCGGCGGAAGAATTGATGGCCGAAGCGATGCGACACTACGTAGATTTGGAAACCGAGAAGAAGGAAAAGGACGAGATCGAAGCGAGGGAACGACAAGCGTTGGAGGAACTGCAACAGATTGAAGAGATTCAACAGCGCGCGGAGAAGCAGCAACAACAACAAATACATCAATCGCGAAAGCCTGCACCTCCATCATCTGTACAACAACAACAACGTCAACAACAAGAAGAGACGTTTGATATTCCAGCTCCGATGCGAGGCAAATCGCACGAGAGCAACAGCATAAACACAAGAAGTCCGCGCTTGATGCGCGCGTTATCGCTGGCGGCGGACGCACGCGCGGCGGCGGACCAAGCTACAGAGGCTGCAGAAGCTGCGGCGTACGCCGCCGCGGAACTCCAAGCGACGCTCGTAGATCGAGACGGTCCTCCGTTGAACCGTGAAAAATTCCGAAAGGAATTTCGACAGCGATTGGCGGCCCAATACGACGACAACGACGAGCAGCATCAACAACAACAGCGTTACAGAAGCGGACGATATAGCGGTAGCAGTGGTAATAGCGCAAACGGGGGGTACGGTGGTCCATCGTCTTCTGTTGGCGCGCCGAGTGGAAGAAGATCCATGCACCACCAACATCGACAACGACAGCAACAAGAACAAAGACGAAACCAAACCAAATCGCAAAAACTCCTGGAATCCACGGAAGTGTGGTTGAGAGATACCGTCATTCCAACTGCGAAAATTGCAACCGTGAAGACGGTCGAATTCGCTCGAGAAAACTACCCGCACGTGAAAGAAGCGACGTTGAAAACCGTCTCTGCGGCTAAACAAGAAGCTGACAAAGTGCGCTCGACTGAAAAGTTTAAAAAGGCTGAGTCCTTCCTCAAAGAGAAAACGAAAGGCATCACGCGAGAGGTTGAAAGAATCGCCAAGAAAACCATGGAAGAGCCGACGGTGATCGTAGACGAGTTACAGAAAGGCGCGAAAGACATGGCGCGAGAGAGCGTACAACTGTGGGACAAGCACGTCGCGCCGATTGTCGTCAATCCAGAGTTAGTGGCAGACGACGAAAAAAACAAGAAGAACAAGAACAAGAAGAACAAGAAGGATAACAGAAAGCATTGATATCATTGCAGAATGCTCTGTGTGTATATATATAAGAAATGTATCTTGAACGCGTTGTTGCTTTTCAATTCTTCACTTTTATTTATTATCTACGTGCTTTGGAGGTGTGCTGAGTGTGCGCACGCGCGGAGACACGCATGCTGCGATCAACATCGGCAGTATCATCACTTTTCGCGCATTGCATGCCCTGTTCTTCTGGTCATTCGCTCTTTGGTGTCGTCCCTTCGTCGTCGTCTTCATCGTTTACGAGAAGGGAAACGCTTCATCATCATCATCATCATCAAAAACAACGAAGAAGAAGAAGAACATCGACGGGCGCAACGACGACAACAAACGCCACCTCCGCTGGACAAAGCCCGCGAAAAGGACGGGTGTATTCCTCTTCCCCTTCCTCTTCCTTCTCCTCCTCTTCAAAACTATCTCTGATCGTTTGGGACGTCGATGGTACTCTGGCAAACACCACAACCTTAGCTTTCGAAGCGACGAACACGGTGCTCAAAAAGCACGAGTTGCCCGAGATATCGCTCGAACAGTACGAACGTGGGAGCAAGTACACGACCCCGAAGAGGTTTTCCTATCACGCGTGTGGCGATAGCGAGGGCGAAAGAGAGTTAGGGGAGAAGTTAGGCGCGAGTTTTGATGAATATTACGTGGGATTAGTGACGACGGAGACGGCTGGATTGTTTACCGGCATTCGGACAATCGTCGAGAGAACGAAGAAGAAGGGAGGCGTGAGACACGCGGCGTTATCGAACGCGTGCGGAGAGTACGCGAGGAGGGTCGTCATGGTGAACGAATTAGATTCTATTTTCGAAGTGAGTTTAGGCGCTGACGATGTTTCGAAAGCGAAACCAGAACCGGAAGGCATTCGAGAGCTTTGCGAGAAACTGAACGTAGACGTATCCACCGCGGTTTACGTTGGAGACGCGCCGAGCGATGGGAAAGCCGCGAAAGCGGCTGGGTGCATGTTCTCAATAGGTGTAAATTGGGGATCTCACGATTTAAGCGATGCGTCGAACAAAGAACATTTCGATATCGTTTGCGAGACGAGGGAGGAGTTGGAACAGTTCTTTACGATGTGCGGGGCTCTCATTGAACTCTAAAAGATACATCTGATGATGTGTGTATTATTGATCTGTATGTATTTAAACCTAGTACTGCCGCTTGCGCGCGTCTCTTCAATATGGTGAACTCTATGAGATATCTACTACTTTAAAAAATCTACTACGCTTTCTTATAGGACACGTCTTCCACGCCTACCCGATGATTCGCCACTCTCGCCGCCACGAACAAATAATCCGACAACCTGTTCAAGTACATCCCGACCGATTTCTCCACGTCTCCGCTTTCCACCATCGGTTGTACTTTCCTCTCGCACCTTCGGCATATCGCCCTCGCTTGGTGTAAAAAAGCCGCGAATTTCGTACCTCCTGGACATAAAAAGTTCGTCAACGCCGGTAACTCTTCCTCGTACGCGTCTATCCAAGATTCGATGGCGTCGACGTGCGATTCGTCAAACCGACATCTCATCTTCATGCCATCTTTCGTCTTCTCGCTCGTCAACGGCGTCGCGATTGCCGAACCGACGTCTAACAATCGACTCTGAATAATCTCCAAATGTGGTAAAACATCCTCGTCGAAACAGTTAATGTCTGACGTTCCGTCTGCGTTCTTCTTCGTCTCCTTCTTCTTCTCCAACTTATCCGCGAGAGAGAACGAACCGTCTTCGTTTCGAATAAAGATGGTGGGGTTGTTGAGCATCGCATTCTCAATCGTTTCAGCTGAAATCGTAGCATCACTGTTGTTATTAGTATTATTAAACAAAAAGAAATCGCGCGCGTGTACTCTCGCGATCCCAACCGCGACGTTCGTCTCGTCGCAATCTCCCAAAGCCTCAAACGTGAGGTCCGATTTCTTCCTTCGCTCCAAGTTATACAACGACGACGTCCCGTCGTCGCCGGTTTTCGTATACACTTTGAATTTAGTCATTTCATCCTTCGCATCGTTCGCGCTGCTCTTAAAAGTGGTTCCTTTTCCCATTTGGAGGTCGTTCTGGTGGTGATCCTTCTTCGTCGCTTCTTCCTCACCGATTTTTGTTTGCTGCTCTAATCCTCCTCCTCCTCCTCCTCCTCCTCCTGTTTGTTCGTCAACTAAGAAAGTCGTTTCGTTGGTAGTGTTGGTCATTTTTTCCCAACAGACAGACCAAAATTGTGGTGAAATTGTTCCTCAAAAAAGGATAAAACAACAACGCCGTACAAAACCTCATAATTCTTGCAGAGTCTACGCACATTCAAATAATATATATCATTTATTGCGAAGTTTTAAAAGTCAAAAAGGTGCGCTCGCTTCGTCGACATCGCATTTATGCGTTCGTTTTGTGGCATCGATTTTTTGTTCGTTCGTTTCGCGAGAGAGAGAGAAACCGCGTATTGAAAGCGCGGAAATCTTCACATTTTGGGGATCTTCTTGAGGTTTTGGAAAGAGACTGACCACCGATTTCATCATTCTTCTTCTTCTTCTTCTTCTTAAACAACAGATACTATGAACGCCCTTTCCCAGTCTATTTTATCATCCCGTGTTTCCAGCACGTCTGCGTTTACGTCCACGTCTAAGTCTTCCGGATCCAGCAACAAACGAGGCGCTTTGCAAGTCATGGCAGCCTCGAAGAAAAAAGACGTCCGATTGCAAGTGACGTTGGAGTGCACGGAGCAAAGAGAAGCGGGCGTGCAAGGGATGAGCCGATACATCACGCAAAAGAACCGCAGAAACAACTCGCAAAGAATTGAATTGATGAAATATAACCCGTACATGAAGAAGCACACGTTGCACAGAGAGTTGAAGAAGTAAACAAACTTTTTTTAGTGCTCGAGAGAGAAAGAAAGAGAGAGGAGGAACGCGCGCGTTTATCCACTCGCTCGAATCTCGCTCGACGGGTTAATATAGAAAAATGTATCCTTTAGAAGTTGAAAATATATATACATATGTTCAGAGTAAATAGTAATCGTCGCGTAAGGCATGATTGTTTTCTTTCTTTCTTATTAGAGTAATAAGTATATTTAATAAAGCTAATTTTATTATCGTATTCCAAAACACCTTTCTAATAGTAGTAATTTGTACATATCAACTCAAAGTTTACGCCTCGACAACGCTAATGCCCATGTTGTTCGCCGTCCCTCTGACAACCTCCATCGCAGATTCAACTTTCGTGCAGTTCAAATCCGGTAACTTAATCTTAGCAATCTCTTCCAATTGCGCCAAGGTGACGGAACCGACGTTTTGTTTTTGCGGGTCCGCCGCGCCCTTCGCGACGCCGGCGGCTTTCTTCAACAAGACCGAAGCCGGCGGCGTTTTCAAGATGAACGTGAACGATTTGTCTTCAAAAACGGTAATTTCGACTGGAATGATCATCCCCGGTTGGTCCGACGTTCTCGCGTTGTACTCTTTGCAAAAAGCCATGATGTTCACGCCCTATTTTGTTGTAAAAGCAGAGGATAAAGTTTTTGGTCAGTTTTTCTTTTTCAGGTTTTGAGAGACGAAGAAATTTACACCGCGCAGCCGAAGGAGGAGGGAAAAAGAAAATCATGCGCTCGGAAACCGTACCTTTGCACCTAAAGCCGGACCAATCGGCGGCGCCGGATTCGCCTTCCCGGCTTCAATGGCCAATTTAATATACCCGGCAACCTTCGCCGCCATCGTCGTCACTCTTCTTTGTCCTCTATTCGAACCATTCATTTTTTGTGTCAATCTCGCGCAACTCACGGATTCGCCGCTAAACGATGCGCTCGTCCCTCGGCTAAACGCGCGCGAGGAAACCGACGTTTGACTCGTGCATTTCGTTTTGGAGGGGTTTACTGCTCGTTTTTGAGGCGCCACGGAGACGAAGGAGGCCGAAATAGATGCCATCTTTTCTCTTCTTCTTCTTCTATGTGGGTGTGTGTTCTATAATTTGTGTGAGGAGAAAAACCCGGTTCTTTCTCTCGTCGCGGCGTTTTTTTTGGATAACTGCAGACACGAGCAAGAAAAGTGAGTCAAAAGTGTTGGCACCCAAGTGAAACAAAACCGCAAAAAGAGAGGAAAAATTTGAGGAAAAATTTGAGGAGTCTCGAGAGAGAAAATCAATCGAGAAAAAGTGAATTTTGCGTTCAAAAAAAATTCAAAAACTTCTCCTCAGTAGTGTCGTCTCGTTGGTCTGGTTTTTAGTCGTTGTTGCGTGCGCGTACTTTATACGCGGTAAATAATATATACGCACCACTCTCATCACGAACACTCACTTTTCAACGAGAGCATTTTCAGAGAGATAAAGAGAGAGAGAAAAGAGTGCGTAAATAATGGCAACGCCAACGCGTCGTTCGTCTCGACAAACGACGCCACAAAAATCAACGCAACAAAACAACAACACTCCAAAATCATCGTCGAAAAAGAAAACATCTAAAGCGGACGAGTTGTTCGACGACGTCGCGAAAGAGAGTCCTTCGAGAAGAACGAGAAGCGCGACGACGAGAAGCGCGAGCGCGACGCCGGTGAAGGAGAAAAAGACGACGACGACGACGCCAAACAAGAAGAAGAAGAAAATTGGTGGTGTTTCGCCTTCACCGAAGAAGAAGAGTCCTGCTGCTGCGGCAAAAACGACTCCAACAAAGAAGAAACGAGGAGGGAGAAGTCCGAGCGTGACGCCGAGCAAGAAGAAAAAGACGACGGAAAAAGAGGAGGAAACGGAAGTTATGGAGACAGAGGGAGAGGCGTTAGCGGAAGAAGAGGAAGATGGTGATGATGATGATGCCGCCGCCGCCGCCGCGCCCGTCGTAGAGACCGAAGAGGAAGAAACTTTGGCGCCGACGCAAGGCGGTGGCATCGACGAGAGCATGTTTTCACCACCGCCGCAGAGGCCACCTCAAGAGCAGCAGCAACAACAACAACAGCAACAACAACAGAATCCTCCTAATACGCAACAAAGGCAGCCTCCGCCGTCGACGGTTCAGCGAACGCCAAGATTTCCCTCGTCGACGCAACAACAACAACAACCGGGCACGCAAGGAAGAGATTCGATCAACGCTTCGCTCTTTTCGCCTACGCCGAGACAAACGCCCAGAAATATGGGCTTCGCGAGTCCGAGTCCGTTTGTGAATGCGAATCCGCCGGCGTCGCAAGGTAGGCACGATACGGGTTTACACGGCGCGCAACCTCGATTCACGCCCGCTTCTGGGGCGAGACCGGGGGCCTCGATGGATCCAGCGAATAATAATAACAACGCGTTCGCGTCGCTCAATCCGAGACCGTTCATGGGACTCACTGAAGAGGAGATTCAAGACGCTAAAGCTCGCGCGGTAAGAGATCCAGATCAAAACGCAGCAGAAGATTTGCAAAGAGAGCAGGACAGGCAAACGTTTATTTGGGGAACAGCGATTAGCGTCGATGACGTGCAAAACCGATTTCGTCGTTTCTTGGAGAATTTCATCTTGACGAAGAAAGATAAGCAGGTAAAGGAAGGCGAAGGAGACGACGAAGACGACGAGGGAGGAGAGAGAAATAACGCGGGCGATGGTGAAAAAGATGACGGTACGAACGGAAGCGCGGAGAAGAGAAACGAAGGCGCCATGGACACTGATAATAACAACAACAACAACAACGAAAAAGATACGGATGCGAACGCGGGGGAAGATCTCGACGACAGTCAACGTCTTCTTCTCCCGACGCAAACACAAAGCCAAGACGAAGAGGATGACGATGACTTGCTCGCGGATTCCTTTTACATTAAAGTCATGCGTTTATGTCACGAGAAAGATAACATAAACTTGGACATTGATTGTGCGCACTTGGAGAGTTACGACCCCTGGTTGTATGAAAGGCTCGTTGCGTATCCGCAAGAATTGATTCCGTTGTTTGACACCGTAGCGAATAAGATTTACGAGGATCAAGTGCTTCCGGACGACGAGAAAGAGAATTTCAGAAAACAAATCTTACCGAGTTTAGAAGTCAGACCGTTCAACTTGCTCGAAAAGCACGCGATGAGAGATTTAAATCCGTCCGATATCGATAAAATGGTCGCGGTCAAAGGCATGGTTACTCGATGTTCAGCCGTCATCCCAGAATTAAAAGGCGCGTACTTCAAATGTTTAACTTGCGGCGCTTCTCCGGAAATTGTCGTCGTCAACCGCGGTCGCGTCAATGAACCGCCTTTGAAATGTTTAGAGTGCCGCAATCAAGGTACGATGACGCTCATTCACAACCGATGTTACTTTGCAAACAAGCAACAGGTGAAAATGCAAGAGACGCCAGACGTGATTCCGGAAGGTGCGACGCCGAACACGGTGAGCATGTGCGTGTTCGATTCCTTAGTAGACGAGGCGAAACCAGGTGACAGAGTTGAAGTGACGGGGGTGTATCGAGCGGTACCTATTCGAGTCGCGCCGAACCAACGAGCTATTCGATCGATTTATAAAACGTATCTGGATATCATTCACATTCGCAAAGATACGAAAGGCAAACTTCGAAACACGGCGAAGAAGGACGATAACGAAGATATGAAAGATGCAGAGTACATGAAGACTGGTAGTGGTGACATGGAGGACGATGTGAACATGGGCGCTCAACAACAACAAGAAGAAAACGATGCGACAAACACGGAAACGATGGCCTCGAACATTTCGCCTCGCGGCGACACCGAACTCGAGTTTTCGCCCGAGCGGATTCGAGAAATCGAAGAGCTCTCGAGACATTCAGATATTTACGAGCGATTGGCAAAATCAGTCGCGCCGTCTATTTGGGAACTCGAAGATATCAAAAAAGGTATTTTGTGTCAACTCTTTGGCGCGACGAACAAGACGTTTAAAGGCGCATCGGCGAATAAAGTGCGAGGCGATATCAACATTTTACTCGTCGGGGATCCTGGCGTGGCGAAATCGCAGTTGTTGACGTACGTACACAGAGTCGCGCCACGAGGCATGTATACTTCTGGTTCTGGTTCTTCTGCGGTTGGTCTGACCGCATACGTGTCGAGAGATCCGGAAACGAAAGACATGGTGTTAGAATCTGGCGCTTTAGTCTTATCCGATCGAGGCGTGTGTTGCATCGACGAGTTTGATAAAATGGGCGACGGCGCGCGATCGATGTTGCACGAAGTCATGGAGCAACAAACGGTGTCAATCGCCAAAGCAGGGATCATTGCCGTATTGAATGCGCGAACATCTGTTTTGGCGTCCGCGAACCCTGTCGGAAGTAGATATAATCCAAACATGAGCATCGTCGATAACTTACACTTACCGCCGACGTTGTTGTCGAGATTCGATTTGCTTTACTTAGTTCTCGATCAGCCAAACCCAGAAACGGATCGACGATTGGCGAGACATTTAGTCTCTTTGCATTATAAAGATCCGCCGAAGAGAGCGAAAGCGACTGTTTCGGCGGAGTTATTGACAGATTACATCTCGTACGCGAAGCAAGTGTGTCATCCCGTGCTCGGCGAAGAAGCCGGCGAAGAGCTCGTCGATGGGTACGTCAAGATGCGACAATTGGGATCAGCCGGAGGGAGGAAAGTCGTCACTGCGACGCCACGACAATTGGAATCTTTAGTACGTATTTCTGAGGCTCTGGCGAGAATTAGATTGTCGAAAACCGTAGACAAACAAGACTCTTCGGAGGCGCTGCGTTTGATGCGTGTGGCAATGCAAAGCGCGGCAATCGATCCGAGAACGGGTTTGATCGACATGGATAAGATCTTGACTGGTCATTCCGCGGCGGACAGGAAACAGCGTTCAGATATTGCCGAAGGGGTGGATGATATTTTACAAGGCATGCAAGGAAGAAAAGCTCGATTGAGTGAAATCGTATTGAAATTGAAGGAAAGAAATGCATCCATCGAGATTTCCGTGCAAGAAGTCCGAGACTCGGCGTTGCTCCTGGCAGAACAAGACAGAGCTATCGTGAAGGGCGATTTAGTGCAACTTATTTAATTATCAGATATATTATTATTAGTAGATTATGTGTGTGTGTGTGTGTGTGTTTTATTTCACTCTAAGTTTTAATAGTGTCTCTTGTTGGTTGGTCGCTCCCTCTCTTTCGCCTAATTTCGCTTCTTTCGAATCGAAAGCACTTTCATAAAGCGAGTACGAGCGATTATCCCATACCAGAGGAGCCGGTGTAGGCGGTGGTGGATAATTCCTTACCGTCGCCAGTCATGACGATGATTTCACCCTCAGCGTTCACATCCATGATAGCACTCGTGCCTTCGGCGATGTCGCCACTCAACATCTTCTCCGCGAGGTTGTCTTCCAACAATCTCATGATGGCTCTTCTCAACGGACGAGCACCAAACGCCGGCGAGAAGCCTTCGTCGACAACCTTGTCCTTGAATCTGTCCGTGACGTCCAAAGTAATTTCCTTCTCCTTCAATCGCTTGAACACGTTGTTCAACATGATCATCGCAATTTCACGGACTTCTTGCTTGTTCAATTGACGGAAGATGATGATTTCATCCAAGCGGTTAAGAAATTCCGGTCTGAAGTAGTTCTTGAGTTCGTCTTGAACCAAGGATTTGATTCTTTGGTACGATTGGTCTTCGACGTTGTCGTCCAATTGGAAACCCAAACCGCCGCCACCTTTTTCAATTTGCTGGGCGCCAACGTTCGAGGTCATGATGATCAAAGTGTTTTTGAAGTCAATGACTCTGCCCTTGGAATCGGTTAATCGACCGTCTTCCAAAATTTGCAACATCATGTTGAAGACATCCGGGTGAGCTTTTTCAATTTCATCAAACAACACCAAGGTATACGGACGTCTTCTGACAGCTTCGGTCAATTGACCACCTTCGGAGTAGCCGACGTAACCTGGTGGCGAACCAATCAATTTGGAAACCGTGTGTCGTTCCATAAATTCGGACATATCCAAACGGACCATCGCTTCCTCGCTGCCAAAGTAAAACTGCGACAAGGATTTGGCCAATTCGGATTTACCAACACCAGTCGGCCCGGCGAAGATGAACGAGGCGACTGGACGATTCGGCGACTTCAGCCCCGTTCTCGCTCTTCGGATAGCTCTTGAGCACGCCACGATGGCTTCTTCCTGACCAATCAAACGTTCGTGTAACTTCTCTTCCATGCCCATCAAGCGTTGCGCTTCGTCCGAGGCAACCTTATCGACCGGAATACCAGTCCACGCGGCGACAACGTCCGCAATATCCTGTTCGGTCACGGTCGGACCGGTTTCTTTACCAGACTCAATTTCAGCCTTGGCTTCTTCTTGCTTCTTCTCCGTGATGGCTTTAATTTGAGATTTCAACTCAACCTCCTTGTCTCTGATGCTCCCGGCGGCTTCAAAGTCTTGCCCTCGAATCGCGGTGTCTTTCTCTTTTTGCAAAGCCTTCAATTCTTTGTCCAGCTCTTTGGCTTCTTCCGGAATAGACGTGTGCTCCAAACGAACTCTCGACCCGGCTTCATCGATTAAATCGATAGCCTTATCCGGTAAGAAACGATCAGAAATGTACTGCGAAGAAAACTTCGCCGCGCACTCCAAAGCTTCGTCCGTGTACTTCAACTTGTGGTGAACTTCGTATCGCTCTCTCAAACCTTTCAAGATTTCGATGGTTTCATCCACCGTCGGTTCTGGGACTTGAACTGGTTGAAAACGTCTCTCCAGCGCCGGATCCTTTTCGATGTGCTTTCGGTATTCGTCAATCGTCGTCGCGCCGATGCACTGCAACTCGCCTCTCGCCAACGCCGGCTTCAAGATGTTCGCAGCGTCTATTGCGCCTTCAGCCGCCCCTGCACCGATCAAAGTGTGCACTTCGTCGATGAAAAGAATAATTGCGTCGTCTTGCTTGACTTCGTCCATGAGCTTCTTCAAACGTTCTTCGAATTCCCCGCGATACTTGGTACCCGCAACGAGTAAACCCATATCCAAAGTCATCATTCTCTTCCCTTCCAAAGTTTCCGGAACGGTTCCCGACGCGATTTGTTGCGCCAAACCTTCAGCAATCGCGGATTTACCAACCCCGGGTTCACCAACCAAGCAAGGGTTGTTTTTGGTCCTTCTACCGAGAATTTGCGTGACGCGCCTTATTTCGTTCGATCTGCCGACGCAAGGGTCCAACTTGGCCTCTTCGGCTTGTTTCGTCAAATCCGAACCAAACTCCTCGAGCGTAGGCGTCTTGGAACCACTGGCGGCACCGCCCGTCGCGCCAGCGCCAGCGCCGACCGCTTCTTGGGACTCACCAACCATTCGGATGACTTGAGATCGAATCTTGGCTGGATCCGCGTCCAAGTTTTCCAAAACGCGCGCCGCGACGCCTTCGCCTTCTCTCAACAAACCCAACAATAAGTGTTCCGTGCCGATGTAATTGTGGCCGAGTTGTCTCGCTTCTTCTAAAGCGAGTTCTAAAACGCGTTTCGCTCGCGGCGTAAACGGAATTTCAACCGCTACAAAACCCGAACCTCTACCGATGATCTTCTCCACCTCCACTCTCGCTTCTTTCAACGATATCCCCATGGACTTTAAAACCTTCGCGGCAATACCGGTACCTTCGCCGATTAAACCCAACATAATTTGCTCCGTGCCGACAAAGTTGTGACCTAACCTTCTCGCTTCTTCTTGCGCTAACATGACGACCTTGATCGCTTTTTCCGTAAAGCGTTCAAACATCGCTCGTGGGCCCTTGATGACTGCTCCCAATTTCTTACCCGACGAAGTAGAACTTTTCGTAGAAAGTTGCCTCGAGGTGACGCCTTTAAAGTTACCGTTTCTGGATAACGTGCTCGTCATGTCGATAGCGTTCGTGGATCGTAATCCGGAAAAGTTACCCGGAATGGACGTTCGCGTCGAAGACATCGACGCGTTCGCGCGCATCACCATTGTCACTTTTCTGCCTTTCGAAGCCGACGACGTCGTTGCCCCACCCACATTCGCACGCGAAAACGAAACGCTCGATAAAGTCGTCGACGCGAACATTTTTATATCCTTAAATGAGGTGTGTTACTGTCTACGCTACGTTTACTTTATAAAGATACAGAAAAATAGACGCTGTAAAAGACCGCGCGTTGAGTGCTGTCTGTCGAAACTTCTTTTTTTCTAGTTCTCCTTTTATGAGGAGAAATGAGGAGACGTGGTGCCGAAGAGGCAAAAGTCGTTATCCAAAGGATTCCAAACAAAGCAAAAAAAAAAAAATTCTCGCGCTGCTCTTTCCGCTTTCCTTTCACACGACGGTTGGACGACGATCGTCTCTCTCCTCTTAAGTTTTGTTTGCTGAAAAAAAAAATTCTCTCTCTCTCTCTCTCTGTTGTTTTGTCGTCCCCTCCTCCTCACTGTGTTTTAAAGGCGAACAACAACACAAAGAGAAGAGACGAGAAGAAGAGATGACATTTTCAGCGAAACTTTGATGCGCCGCATTTCTTAGAGACGTTTTCGTCGTTTTCTCTCTTCTTTCCCTCTCTCTCTCTCTCTCTCTTTCCCTCTCGGTATTAGTTAACGACGGAAGAAGAATTACGATATTGAAATCCTCCGGTGCTTAGATTTCTTCTCATCTTCTTTTCATCTTCTTTTCATCTTCTTCTTCTCCGATGTCGCTCTTCGACGAGGAGGAGGACGACTTTGAGATTGAGATGGACAAGGAAAGGTTCGATCAAATTATCGTTCGAGCAGAGGAAGAGAAGAGAAAGAAGCAGAGAACGACGACGACAAACGCGTTTGATTTTATGAAAAATTCTCAGCAACAACAACGACAACAACAACAACAACAACAACAACAACAACAAGAGGTTTTGCAGCAACAGAACTACCAGCATCAACATCACGCGGTGAAAAAGATATCCATTTTTTTACCCAGCGAGGGTGGTAATAATAACGCTGGACGCGTTAAGTTTGAACTGTTCATCTCGGCGCCAATCGCTCGGAAGTTTGACAGACTCGTCGCGAAGTTTGACGCAGCGTTCGCAAGAGAAAGCGCGGAAGAGTACGAGAGAAGAGAACAGTTGGAAGAAATTAATAACGGCACGGTGATGAAAAATATAATCACGTGGGATGGTATACCTCACGGAAGGTTGGATCTAGTCGTGTCGAGTTTGAAGCGCCAATTTGATATCAACGACGCGGTGAATATCCTTTATCCACACCCGTTCGTGAGACGAAGTTTGCGAAGCGCGGATCGAATGATTCACGATGAAATGGTCGACAATCAGTTCAATTCTATTCCGTTTAAAGATAAGTTATTTCCATTTCAAAGCGAAGGCGTAAAATTTGTTCTTAAGAGAGACGGTCGAGCTATGATTGGTGACGAAATGGGCTTAGGGAAAAGCATTCAAGCTTTGGGCGTCTCGAAAGTTTATTCGAAAGATTGGCCGTGTGTTATATTCTGTCCTAGTAGTTTAAAAGACACGTGGAAACACGAAATCGAGAAATGGCTCGGGGGAGTTGATGGCGACGATGGAAAAGGTGAATGCGCAGTGAAAGTGCGCAAGATTGAATCCGCGAAAGAGTCCAAGGATATCTTGAACGAAATGCGAAAAAATAGCAACGGCAGCGGCAGCGTATCGACAAAAATCGATTTTATTATCGTGCCGTATTCCATCTGTAATCAGATACAGAAGGAGTTATTCGAGCTCGTTTTCAACGTTATGAAAGCGAACGTGGTCGTGTGCGACGAGTCGCACTTTCTCAAAGACCGGAAAGCCAAACGAACGATGGCTGTCGTTCCCTTTCTTATACGCGCGAAACGAGCAATCTGTCTTACCGGCACGCCGGCTCTGGCGAAACCAATCGAGTTATTTTCGCAACTGACGAGTTTGCGACCGGATATTTTTCCGAAATTATCAGAATATGGTCAAAGATATTGTTCAGGAGGGCGATTTGGCGCCTTTAGCGGGTCGAGCGAAAGTCAAGAGTTGTTCGCCGTCGTCTCTTCTTCGGTCATGATTCGCAGAAAGAAGAAAGACGTGCTCACGCAGCTCCCGCCTAAACAACGGGAACAAATTTTCTTGGAGATACCGAAAGCGGAGAGGACTTCAAAAATACAACCGATCGTTCAGGCTATGAATGCGTTACCAGAGACGGAAACTTTAGAGCGTAAAATGTTGATGAACAAATATTACTTAAGTACTGCAGAGGCGAAGGTGAAAACTGTACAGAATTATCTTCAAAATCTCCTTGAGTCTGTCGACGAGGAGAAGAAAATTTTGTTCTTCGCGCACCACAAGTGTTTGCTACACGCCGCCGTGGAGACGATGGAGAAGACAAAAACTAAGTTCATTCGCATCGATGGCGAAACGCCGAGCGGTTTGCGTCAAGGTTTAGTGGATTCCTTCCAAAGGTGCGACGCAAACTCACCGAAAGTGGCAGTGCTTTCGATTAAAGCCGCCGGCGTCGGCTTGACTCTCACGCGCGCGAGTTTAGTCGTCTTTTCGGAATATTCGTGGACGCCGGCGGAAATACTTCAAGCGGAAGACCGCGCGCACAGAATTGGACAGCGAGATTCCGTCCTGGTTCAATTTCTTCACGCGAAAGATAGCGTGGACGATATCATATGGCAAAGCGTTCAAAATAAACTAGAAACGTTGGGTCATTTTCTCGACGGTACGAAAAAAGGGAACAAGATGGAAACGAAAATGGAAGATGCGGCCGATCGAAGACAGAGTTTCGACGCCACGCAGAAAACGCTGGACGAGTTCGTCGGTCGTTAGTCATATATATAGGATTTAGTTGAAACTTAGAGAGCACAGTTGCACCTTGCATCTATCGAAAGGATTTGTTATTACTACCTCCTCCGCCACCGGCGATATTCTTGCCCTTCTCGCTCCCTCTCACGCCGTCGCCCAACACCGCTTTCGACGGGTCCTTCATGAACTGATTCTCCGCCTCTTCAGAGTGATACACGCACGACACCTCTGGCGACTTTTTCAAATCCCCGACGTACGCGAACGTGTTCAAATTCCTCTTGCAATCGTTCTCTTGATCTTGCGTGACTACTTTCTCTCTCTCCAACACCGACCAGTTTGATCTTCTTAAAACACACCCCGGTTTCACCTCTGGTTGCGCCACGTACACGTTGAAAGGATTCAAGGACAAAAACACCCTCTGGTCAAACACCATCGCCGAAGCCCCGTTCGCCATGCACACTTCGCTCGACGGCGTTCGTCGATCTAAAATCTCCCTGGACGCGACGTTGGACGGTTCCAAGTCCACTGCGGTGTCGAAAACGACGCCGGCGCCGATACCGACGACAAACGCGCCGGCGACTAAGAATTTATCCAGTTCTCGGGGAAACAGACGAGGTTGTTGATTATTATTATTACTATTCCGTCCTCCTCCTCCTCCTCTTCCTCCCCTTCCTCCTCCTTTTCTCTGTTCTTGCGTCTCGTATTCGTCCTCTT
>JACLAB010016570.1_pt1 | contig 54083 bp, 59 predicted proteins | sample 8027921 | NCBI WGS metagenome assembly JACLAB01 (sample SAMN15725117, study PRJNA655200) | protist metagenome | isolation source: fluorescence activated cell sorting (FACS) single amplified genomes of... | place: USA: West Boothbay Harbor, Gulf of Maine | collected 2000-07-19 | reverse complement strand
CAGTCACTAATTTTGGAAGTAATTCTTTCTTTGTATCCTCGCTTGCGTATTTTATTAGCGCTTCAGTGAAAAAGTAGACCGATGAAGCAAATGGAACCGGTGCGAGAGATCTGCCTAGCTCTTCTGCTACGACACATAATTCAAGGTGACCAAGTCCAAGTCCCTCATATGCTTCGGGAACTCTAATGGCTGTCCACCCAAGTTCAACAATCTTATTCCATAATTCATGATCTGCATCTTGAGACTGATCCATAACATTTCGAGCATTGCCAAGCCCACCTTCTTTTTCAAAAAATTTTCTTGCTTCTTCTTGAAGATATTTTTGGTCATCTGAGAAATCTAAATTCATAATAGTATTAAATTGTTTAAAGTTAAGGCTTATAATTAAAGCTCATATATTAGAACACATTATTAAATACAATTTAACCAGCTAATTATTTCTTACAATGGCCATTAAAATTTCAGCATCTAAAGAAGAGCACACCATGGGAAATAAAAATTCTAGTGGTTTATTTCTTGGGGTTGTTTTTGTTTTATTGCTTTGCGGCATCCTTGCTTTATCTCTGTGGGTGAGTGAGATGTCACGCTCGGCAAATCAAATTAATGAGCTCGTTGAATCAAGACTTGCTATTCTTGAAGAGCAATTACAACTTGCCGATTCTACCTCTACAGAATTTTTAAGTGATATTAATACCCAATTGCAATTCCTGGATAAAGAGATTAGAAAGTTATGGGACCTGAGCAACAAAAGAAATAAAGCTAATATTTCAAAACTCACCCTAGATATGTCCAAGCAATCAAAATTATTAAAAGATATTGCGATTACGCAAACCAACGATCAAAAAAATATTCAAAAAATTGACTCGCAACTAAAAAAACTAGACCAGGCTGCCAAAGAAATTACTCAATTAAATCAAAGCAATAGCAGCACAGAGGCTAAATTACTGGAGCTTAATAGGAACCTTCTGCTGTTAGAGGAAACAGTTCAGGCGTTTGATTCTTACAGAAAACAAAACAATGAGCTGATGCAAGAGTTACAATTGCAGTTATCAAGCAGTAACACAGTCAACCAATAAAATTTACTTTTAAGTAAAAAGTTTGGGGTTTGAGTAAAAAGCAGGTATATTTTCATAAAAACATTCTTCAATTATGGGGGGGGAACCATGAAGAGACTATTAAGCCTATTAACTGTTGTAACTTTTGTTGCAATCCCGAATTATTCTTATGCGCAGAATGCTGAGTTAGTTCTAGAAGAGGTTGTTGTTACAGCAACTAAGAAAGAAGAGAATGTTCAAGACATTGCTCAGACTGTTAACGCAGTAACAGGAAGCACTCTTGATAATTATCAGATTAGAGATTTGAGTGAATTAGCTCAAGTTGTTTCAGGTGTTGAGTTTACTAAGATTGATCCAAGAAGGGCGACCATTATTATGCGTGGCCAAAAACTTGATCCAGATGGTGGAAACGATCAACCCATCCAAGGATACATTGATGAGGTTCCTCTTAGAGCTCAAGACGTATTTTCTCAAATGTACGATACAGAGCGTGTAGAAATCCTAAAAGGTTCCCAAGGTACTTTGCAGGGAGTGGTTAGTACAGCTGGGGCAATTCAAATTTATACCCGATCTGCTCAAGTGGGAAGTGGCGAGAGAAATGGCTACGTCAAGACGATGTGGGCCGATAACATGACTTCAATGGTAGAAGCGGCTAGCGATCTGCATTTAACTGATACTCTTTCAATTAGGGTTGCAGGTCTTAGAAACCAAAGTGATGGAAATGAAATTCAAAACATTAGAACCCAAGTTAATGAATCTCATAATTTTGATTCAGGTCGCATAAGTCTTTCATGGCAACCTTCAGATGAACTGAGTGTTAGATTTAAGTATCAAAACAGCGAAACAGATTCTATTTATCCTCAGCCTGTTGCAGGTTCCAATGGAACTCCTTCATATGAGCAAGTGGTAAATGGTTATGTTGCTCAAATAGCTTTGTTTGAATCTCTTGGTTTTGCACCAGCCGGTTCAGCAGCTAATTTCACTTTCTTACATAGACCTACGTATAGTGACATTCCTGCTAGCGGCCTTAAGGCTACTGATGGAGTAGCTTTGCATTTTCAAAACCCAAGACAAAATAACAGTGCTGAGATTCACAACTTAATGATTGATTATGATATGGGCAGTCATGCCCTTGCTTTAAGACTCTCTAACTCTCAAAACGACTCCATGGGCCTTATCGATAGAGATTATGCAGGAGCTTATGTTTACGGTTATCCTCAAGAAGTGAGAACTAACACAGGTATTGAGACTGTTGAAATGAGAATTTCAAATCAAGACAATGATAAGCTTGAGTACACAATTGGTTTCTTTTCAAGAGACTCTCAGACTTTCACAAATGCTGACTTAGATCGCTCCTTTAGTATTACTGAAGTTGCGCCGCACTTATATAAACCAGCTGTTGGGTTTGATTACAAAACTCCGAACCAAGCCTGTAGAGCTGCAAGAGCTGCTCCAGGTTCAATGGCAGCTAAGAGTTGGGTTTTAACTTGTATGGAAATTCCTTTGGACAACAAAACAGAGGCTTATTTTGCAAACTTTAAATACAATCTAACTGATAAAACTTTTGTTCAATTTGGTTTCAGAGAGCAAGAGATTGTTGGTTACAAAGCTCAAAACTTATACCTTCCTTTAACAGCTCTCTTGACTCAAGCTGATGGCGGCGGCATGACCATTCCAAGAATAGCTGCTGCAGATCAAAACTCTAACGTTGATTCAACTACAGGAAGTTTTAAAATTGGCCATTACATCAACGAAGATATGTTACTTTATGTTACTACTGAGACTGGATTTAGAAGTCCAGGACTCACCATTTCTCCTATTGCTGTTAATCCATCTTTATTACCTTTTGCTGAAGAAGACAGTGACATGACTGAGATTGGTATGAAAGGAACATTCATGGATGGTAGATTAAGAATAAATGCTGCTTACTTTGATTACACAATTGATAATTTCCAATCAAAATGGGATAACGTTTCTGCTAGAGAATACACAGCTGCCGGCCCCGGTAATGTGGCCCAAGTTCAAGGCGGTATTTTTACTAACAACGATGCTGAAGTATCAGGTCTGGACATTGAATACGCATACGTTGTAAATGAAAACTTAGTCTTAGGCGGAAGCTACTCATCTAATGACAGTGAATACGCTGCTGGTTCTATTGGTTATGCAAACAATCCTGCTTACACTGGCATGGCAGCTGCTACTCAAGATGTTAGTGGCACACCAGTAAGTGACGCTGCTGAGTCATCTTTAAACTTCTACTTAGATCATACTACCCCAGCTTATTGGGGCGGCGAAAGATACACTCGATACAACGTAAGTTGGAGAGATGAGCGAACAAGTGCTATTAATGCAGACCTAAAAATTAAAGCGTTGTACCTTGCTAATATTATTGTTGGATGGAGATCTGCCGATGATGTTTGGGATGCCAGCTTCTTTGTAAAAAATATTACAGACGATGTTGATCTATCAAACATTCAAGGCTATTACTCTGATTATTCATTACTTGGCGGCAGTGGCTTAGCTTCTAAGTTCTATGCAGGTAACTCCAATATGGGCAGACAAATGGGAGCTCAGCTCGTATACAACTTTTAATAAGTTGGTCTGTTAAGACTTATATTAAAACGGCAACCTAGGTTGCCGTTTTTTTTAGACATCTATTTATCATGAAAAAAATATTTTTTTTACTTTGCCTTACCTCTGCATCGCAATTTATTGATTCTAATGAGAGGGAGCCATATCTAGCTGAGGATAGAATGCCATGCGAGGTGCACGTAAAAAATCGCATGCCACTTTTTGGTGATCTGCATGTCCATACAGCTCTCTCACTGGATGCGAATACCCAAGGCACACTTAATACCCCAGATGATGCGTATAGGTATGCAAAGGGCCAATCTTTGTATCTTCAACCCTATGGCCCCGATGGCAGCAGCTCTCGCAGCTCTAAACTGAACAAGCCTTTAGATTTTGCTGCCGTGACAGATCATGCAGAACTTCTTGGGGAAGTAAGGATGTGTTTAGATGACAAGTCATCAAAATATAGCAGCTTGCAGTGCAAGGCATATCGGCATTTCCCTAAATTGTCTTATTTTTATATTAACGCTAAAGCTAGCATGAGAAAACCTTTAGGGTTTTGTGGCGAATCCAGAGAATTCTGCTTAGACTCTGCTCAAGCTCCTTGGCAAGAAACCATTAAGGCAGCTGAGAAACACTATGACAGAACGAGCAATTGTACGTTCACCTCTTTTGTAGGATATGAATGGACTGGCGCAGCATATTCAGGCAATAACCTGCATAGAAATATTATTTTTGATAATTCAAATGTGCCAATGGAGCCTGTAAGTTTTTATGAAGCTCCGACCAGAAAGGAGCTATGGAATCTTTTAGATCAAACCTGTTCTGAAAACTGCGACTATGTGGTGATTCCTCACAATTCAAACTTAAGCAATGGCTATATGTTTGAAGAGCCTGATCAAGATGAAATCCTGATACAAAGCACTAAAGAACCGCTGGTAGAGATATTTCAGCACAAAGGAAGTTCGGAGTGCAACATTGATCCTAATGACCCCTTGTGTAATTTTGAGCAACTGCCTTATAAAGACTTTCGTTCAAAATTTCAAAATGATCTTTCCTCATCGCCTGACTCTAGTTTCGTGAGAGAGGCATTGGGCAATGGCTTGCTATCTCAAGATAGGCAATCAATTAATCCTTTGAAGTTTGGAATCATTGCCAGTACTGATACGCACTTAGGAACACCGGGCGCCGTTGATGAAAGTACATTTCAAGGTCATGGTGGTGCCGGTAAATCATTTAGATCATCAATTCCTGAAGGCTTGCCAGATGACATTGAGTTTAACCCTGGGGGTTTAGCGGCGGCCTGGGCAGAAGAGAATTCTAGAAGTGCTATATTTGATGCTTTTAAGCGTAAAGAAGTTTATGGCACATCTGGTCCACGCTTTATTGTGCGTTTTTTTGTTGGCGATAACCTTGATAAAAACTTGTGTAATAGCCCTGATAATATTTCTTATGCTTACGCTAATGCAACGCCAATGGGGGGAACGATTGCCTCTGATTCTCTTTCTCAGCCATCAATTTTTATTTCCGCAAGTGCTGATAGTTCTATCAAAGATCAATTTATTGAAAAACTTCAAGTTGTTAAAGGTGTTGTTAGAAATGGCGAGCTCCTCACTACCGTTCATGATGTTGGTGTGACTAATGCTCAATCCAAACTAGATATTTCTAACTGTGAAGTTACTGGTTCTGGAGAGAAGGCTATGTGCAGTGTTTGGAATGATCCAAATTTTAATAGTTCTGAAAACGCATACTATTACGTTAGAGTAGTCGCGAATAAATCATGTCGATGGTCTCATAATCTTTGTTTACAAAATCCAGAATATTGTGAGGCAGACTCAGATGCATCAATACCCAAAGCTATTCAAGAACGAGCCTGGACTTCTCCAGTGTGGCTTGAAACATCATAGTAAGTTTGACAGAGCTAGGATAAATATGTTCCCCTACAACAATGAATAAATTAGCTCTACAGTTATTTTTAGTTTTGGCATTTATTCCAATCGCCATTCTTATTAGTTCAATTATCATTACCCTTGCACCCTTATATTGTTGGGGGCTTGCAATTAATGCCTACAGATTTGGGAATACTAAAGAACTTTATTTTTGGTTGGCTATGGGCGTTGTTGCATTCTTTTTGGCCCTATTTGTTCTGGGGGTTCTCTAGATGCTAAAGATTTCTATTTTATTTTCAGCCCTTTGCTTATTCGTAATAGGCTGTTATGTAATGTTTAAACCTGATTTATCTGATCTAGGATTCATTCCTGTTCTTGCGACGAATCCTGAGACTGCATCAGAGTTTAGGTCCCTATTTGCCGGTTCATTTATTGCGTATGCATATCTTTTAGTGAGATTTACATTTTCTTATAATTCTCTCTCCATTGCTGTTGTTATTGCCTATATCATGGGTTTTATTGCACTTGGCAGATTGGCAAGCTTTTACTATGAAGGCCTTAATACATTTGGCCTCTCTGTATTTCTTGGAGAAATTTTCTTAATGATAGTCTTGTTAATGGCTCACAGAAAAAGAAAGAATGAGATTCCTTATTTCTAAAAATTCCCATATCAATAAAACTACTTAACATTTCTGAATTCTGTAATATAATTCTTTTTCTTTACGGGGATGTGATGGAACTGGTAGACATGCTTGGCTTAGAACCAAGTGCCGAAAGGCGTGGGGGTTCGACTCCCTCCATCCCTACCAACTATTTTTATAGCTTTTAAGTATAATTAAGCCTAATTCGGGCCTCCTATATTATGAAAGACTCAAATCATCTATTAAATGATCAACAAGCCATTGAAAGGATTTTTGATCATATTGATAATAATACAACCGATCTTGGTGATGAGGTTTGGAGAGAGCCAGTCGAGAATTATTTTTCTCTAGATAGATTCAATCAAGAAATTCAATTATTGAGAAGATTGCCAGTTCCTTTTTGTCCTTCTGCAGCGCTCCCTGAAAAGGGTAGCTATATTGCAAGGCAGGCGTCTGGAACACCGCTATTAACCGTTAGAGGTGATGATGGAACAGTAAGGTCATTCATTAATGCCTGTAGGCACAGAGGCATGCAAGTTGCTCAAGGAAGTGGTTGTTCTAATAAAGCATTTGTTTGCCCATATCATGCTTGGTCTTATAGCTTAGATGGCAAATTAAAAAATATTCCAGGCGAAGAGGCTTTTCCTGGAATTGACAAGAATGACAATGGTCTTGTGCAAGTTGAAGCGGTTGAGAAAGGTGGGATCGTATATGTTCAACAAGAGGGCTCGATAGAGAAGAATTTTATCGACACTGTATTAAATTACTTTCAACCTGAACAAGAGATGTTTGATCAGAGTGAGGCGAACGATAAAACCAATTGGAAGCTTTTAACTGAAACCCTTCTTGAGGGCTACCATATCAAATCGCTGCATAAAAAAACTTTTTTCCCATATGGTCTAGATAACATCAATTTAGTAGAAACTTTTGGTCCTAACTCTAGAGTTATCTTTCCTTTTAGGCGCATTGAAAAACTCAGGGAAATAAAACCTGAGGACAGAAAAATTGATGGAACCGTGACCAAGGTTTATCACCTTTTTCCAAATGCTAGTGTTTCCATGCTATCTAAACATTCAAACCTAACTGTGATGGAGCCAATTGCACCCAATGAAGTCAAAACAATCACATACTCAATGGCCAATGTTAATAGTTCAGGCCAGAGAGTCTCGAATGAGGACGCTCAAAAAGATCTAAAGTTTGTCAATGAGCAGGGTCAAAGCGAAGATAGGGAAGCTGCCACAGCAATCTTTAAAACAGTCACAGCCAAAGCAAATTCACATCTAACATTCGGATATTTTGAGAAGGCCATAGTTAATTTTCACCAGCATTTAACCAAAATGCTGTTGGTATTATTGTTGATTTCTTTCTAACTAAAATTTTTACTCTTCTATTAATGTAACTCTCTCAAACCTTTGTTACTATTAAGTCTATGAAAAATTTACCACTGTCATTGCTGTCACTTCTTTTTATTTTTTCCTGCTCCGAGAATGATTCTTACTCTGCTAGAGTTTTAAATGCAGATACGGAAAATGAATCATGGCTATTGCACGGAAGAACTTATGATGAATCTCGCTTTAGCCCTTTAAAAGATATTAATGATTCTAATGTTGCAGGCTTAGGCCTTGCGTGGTCATTTGAAACAGGCGCAAACAGAGGCCATGAGACGACACCAATCGTTGTTGATGGGATGATGTTCATCACTGCGCCCTGGAGTATTGTGTTTGCTTTGGATGCAAAGACTGGAAAAGAAATTTGGTCATTTGACCCAGAAGCAGATAAAGACTGGGCAAGAAATGCTTGTTGTGATGTTGTAAATAGAGGTGTCGCAGTTTGGGAGAATCAGGTAGTCTTTGCAACCATAGACGGCCGTTTAATTTCACTGGATAAAACTTCTGGGGCCGTCAACTGGGATGTCTTAACGATTGATAAATCTAAACCATATACAATTACAGGGGCGCCAAGAATCATTGATGGCAAAATTATTATAGGCAACGGTGGTGGTGAGTATGGGGTGAGAGGTTATATCTCTGCATACGACGTTCAAGACGGCTCCATGTTATGGAGATTTTTTACAGTGCCCGGCAATCCTGATGAGCCTTTTGAATCAGAGGCTCTAGCGAGAGCTGCTGAGACTTGGTCTGGTGGTAAATGGTGGGAAGTTGGTGGAGGCGGAACTGTTTGGGATTCTATGGCGTATGACCCAGAATTAGATCTTTTATATATAGGTACTGGGAATGGCTCCCCGTGGAATAGGTATGTGAGAAGTCCTGGCGGTGGAGATAATTTATACCTTTCATCCATTGTGGCCATTAATCCTAACAATGGAGAGTATGTTTGGCACTACCAAACTACTCCTGGAGATAGCTGGGATTACACTGCAACGCAACACATGGTTCTTGCTGATATGGAGATTGATGGCAAGCAAAGAAAGGTCATCATGCAGGCCCCTAAAAATGGTTTTTTCTATGTGATCGATAGAACATCGGGTGAATTTATTTCAGCGAATAATTTTGTTCCAGTGAACTGGGCATCTCATGTGGATTCGAAAACTGGAAGACCTGTAGAGATTCAGCAGACCAATCATAAATTACAACCAGCTTTAACAACTCCTGGCCCGCTTGGCGGCCATAACTGGCATCCTATGTCCTACAGCCCAACAACAGGATTGGTATACATTCCTGCCCAAGAGACATTATTTATTTATTCCACAGATGGTGAGTTTAAATATAATCCTAATACTTGGAATCTAGCTCAACAAATAGAAATGAGCTATCTTCCCAAAGACCCCAATGAATTAGCCATGGTTGATTCGGCAACGGTGGGGTATTTATTAGCTTGGGATCCAAAAGAACAGAAAGAAGTTTGGCGAGCTCAATATAAAAGACCATGGAGTGGAGGCGTGCTTTCAACTGATGGAAATCTAGTTTTTCAAGGCACCTCAGACGGAAGATTTATTGCTTATGCAGCTGATACAGGTGATTTACTTTGGAGTGTTGATACTGGGCAGGGTATTGTCGCTCCTCCAATAACTTACAAGATAGATGGCAAGCAATATATTGCAGTGCAGGTTGGATATGGTGGAGCATATGCTTTAATGGGTGGACTGGAAGCAGCAAATGAAAACCCATCTCGAGATGGCAGAATGATGATTTTTGAAATTGGTGGAGCCCCGCTTGCAGAGCCAATTGCAACAATAGCGCAATTAAATCCAACAATCATTGAAGTGAATTCTGATGCTTTGGTCATTGCTCGAGGTGAATATGAGTACCATGAGCATTGTCAGTTTTGTCATGGTGCAGGTGTTATTGGCGGAGGAGTTTTGCCTGAATTAAGGATGTTAGATGCTCAAGGCCACGCTTCATTTTTAGGCAATGTTCTAGGCGGGATTCACGGAAGTGGAATGGCTTCATTTAAAGATGTGCTTAATGTTGAGCAAGCTCAACAAATCCATGAATATATTAAGTCCCAAGCAGTTCTAACAGGTGTGGCGGTCCCAGCTGACCAATAGTCGATAGTATGACTGAGGTTAGTCTATAATACTGAATGGATAATAAATACGACATAGCCAAAGACTGGCTGCCAAGGTATACAGGCATGCCTGTTGATGATTTTGGAGACTACATACTCCTAACTAATTTTCAAAACTATGTTGAGCAATTTGCGGAAAGATTTAATGCTGATATTCAAGGTGAAAATAAACCTATGTCTTCTTGCACTAATGCTGATGGTTTGAGCATTATTAATTTTGGAATAGGCTCTCCTAATGCAGCAACAATTATGGATTTATTGGTTGCTCGAAATCCTAAAGGAGTTCTGTTTCTTGGTAAATGTGGAGGCCTAAAAGAGACATCAGAAATTGGAAATCTTATCTTACCAATTGCTGCAATTAGAGGCGATGGAACTTCCAATGATTATTTTCCGCCAGAAGTCCCAGCATTACCCTCATTTAAGTTGCATAAATTTGTATCAGATAAGATCCTAGATTCTGGCACTGATTACCGCACTGGTGTTATTTATACAACTAATAGAAGGGTTTGGGAGCATGACAAGGCTTTTTTAAAGAAGCTTAAAAAAACTACTGCGATTGGAATTGATATGGAAGTAGCGACAATTTTTATTGTTGGGCATTACAATGAAATTCCTCGTGGTGCATTGTTGCTAGTTTCAGATGTACCTGTAACCCCCGATGGAGTCAAAACAGAGGCTTCAGATAAGGCGGTTACGTCTAAATGGGCAGATCAACATTTGGACATAGGCATTCAAGCCATGACTAACATTGGCCAAAGTCGAGATAAGATTAAACATTTTCGTTATTAATTTGCTTTAATAAATTCCTGAAAATAAGCAAAGATTTCCTGAGGAGATTGCTGCCTAGCAGTTCGCATCCTATCATTTGAATCTAAATTTAAGGTCTTGCCATTAATATCTAAAATAAATACTCGAGGTATACCTGTTTCTATTTTAGGATCAAAAAACTTAAATAACTCTGTATTGATTTCATAATCCCCAATATCTACATTCAAGATAGTGCATCTAGGATTTAGAAAATTTTGAACACTCGGCAATTGAATAACTGCCTCTAATAATCGAGCATCAGGGCACCAATTTGCTCCAAAAATTATAATAGGTTGCTTTCTTTCTTGTGCAGTATTGGCTATGAATTTTTTTAAGAATTTGACATCAAGATTTCTGCATTCAAACGGTTGAGGATGAGGCTCTTGAGGTATATCTGAAGAGTTTAATAAATTTTCCATGCGTACAATTTTGATACAGATATAGTTACTATTTAGATTAAAAGTGTATCCTAATAATGTAATGAACAGACTGTTAAAATTTTGCTTAGTTATTGCTGCTGCATATTTAGGATTGCATGCCTTTATTGCGATTTTCTTATATGATCAATTCCAGATTCCTTTTCAAGTAACAGAATTTAATCTTAATCAAATAACAGAGTACAGAGCCCGTGTGCTACTACCTAGTTTTTTTCTAACCTTGATTTATTTTATATACAGGTATTTTACTGGGAAGAATCCTACCTCAGCACTTTGGCCGGTTTACGTTGCTTTGGTCTCATTTTTCTTAGCTCAAATGATAGGCTTCTTAACCTTCGTTCCAATGTCCTTTGATCCAATAATAATGTTATTGGTAACAATATTTATGCTTGTTATAGTGCGCAAGGCTAATAACGAAAGAAAAAAAGAATTTTTTTAAGGATACAAATATGATTTGGGTTATAAGAATTTTTTTATTGGGTTATGCAATTTTATACTTTGGTATCGGTGCCTGGGCTATCATTGATCCCGTGAAAGATGCACTTGATCTTTCTGAGATTCCTTCTTATATGAATGCGGTTGGTTTAACAGTATCAAGCGAAATTGGTTATTCTGAAGTTGCAGGTTTATATGGCGGCATCAATATGGTCGTTGGCTTGCTTTGCTTTTTGGGTTTATTTAGCAGAGGCATAGCCGCGTATGCTTTTTCAATCCTTGCTTTTTTAACTTTGAGCATCGCATTAGGAAGATTCCTTTTTGCTCTCATTCCATCAACACCAACTTACTTGAATGCATTCTTTATTTTTGAGGTAACAACTTTTATTTTGTCTTTAAGTTCTTATTTGTATTTAAGATTATTATACAATCCCAGAAAGAGCGCTAATATAGAGAATGTAACTAGCGATTAATATTACGCCTGAAATTGAAAATATATTCTTTCTAAACTGAAGTTTAGTTAAAACAACAGCCAATAAAATAAAGACTATGCTAAGGGCTAATAAAATATAAAAGTCTCTTTGCATGACCATTGGGCTTACCTCAACAGATCCAAAGAATCCAATCATAGGAATAATAAATACTAAATTGAATACATTTGAGCCGATAATATTACCTACAACCATTTGATGCCTTCCTTTTCTAAGAGCAACTATTGTTGCAGCCAGCTCTGGAAGGCTGGTTCCAAGTGCAATAATTGTAAGTCCAATTATTATCTGGGGAACACCAAGCAATAGAGCAGTACTTTCTGCATAAATCACTGCAATATTTGCACCGGCAATCAAAGCAACTAGGCCAATTAAAGAGACAAATAGGCTGCGCCCAAATTCGCTTGAATCTACCGAGTCTTCTTCTGCTAAACCATCTGTTTTAAATAAAACAAACATAAAAATCATTAATATGCCGACAAAACCTATGCTTTCGCTAAAAGAAATTTTACCATCCACGAGAGTAAGTCCGAGCAAGATTACTGATAACCCAAAAGGCACGAAATTCCATAATTGTGTTTTAGAGGGCCCGGTGAGATAGAGGCATGAGACACCAAAAATTAAGGCAATATTTGAAATATTTGATCCGATGGCAGTCCCAAGGGCAATTTCTTCATTTTGATTAATAATGCTTGATATACCAACAAATATTTCAGGAGCGGAAGTTCCAAATGCTATTAAGGTTAACCCAATCACTAAATCACTAATACCCATATGCTTGGCAATAACTGATGCGTGATCAACAAATTTATTTGCTCCCCAAACTAGAATCGAAATTCCAAGAAGCAACAGAAAAATGTTGGTAGCTAATTCCATGCATCTATTTTAAAGCCAATGGTATTGAATTCATATTGATTTCAAGCGAATATGATCAATAAATTAATACTAAGGATTGCGATATGAAAATTAACGAGCTATTTAATGTTTCTGGAAAAGTAGCAGTAGTAACTGGCGGATCAAGAGGAATTGGAGAAATGATAGCTGCAGGCTTCTTGGCGAATGGGGTAAAGGTTTACATTACAGCAAGAAAAGAAGCTGCTTTAATAGAAAAAGCCAGTGAATTATCCAAAATCTATCAGGCAGAATGTATCCCAGTTCCCTGTGACCTAAGCACCATGGATGGGATGGAAGAGTTTGCTGGGTTTATGCAATCAAAAGAAGAGCACATTGATTTTTTAATAAATAATGCAGGAGCTTCTTGGGGCGAGCCGTATGCAGATTATTCTGAAAAGGGCTGGGATAAAGTCATGGACTTAAATGTTAAAAGTATTTTTTATCTGACGCAAAAACTGACGCCAATGCTAACCATTAAAGCATCAAATGAAGACCCTGCAAGAGTTATAAATATTGGGTCGATTGATGGCTTGAATGTTCCGGCGCTAGAGAGTTATGCATATGGAACTTCAAAAGCTGCAGTTCATCATCTAACACGCGTTCTGGCCAAAAAATTGGTAGGAGAAAATATTTTAGTCAACGCTATTGCTCCAGGTCCTTATGAATCGATGATGCTGGGTGCCGCAGTCAATCATGACTACTCACTGATAGAATCTAGAAATCCAAGAAAACGTATTGGTTCACCTGAAGATATGGCAGGTCTTGTTATATTCTTATGCTCTAGAGCTGGAGCCTATACTGTGGGTGCGGTCATTCCGTCAGACGGCGGCTTGGTCGGCACTGCCGGCCACGATTTAAGTCAATCATGAGTCTCTATGAAAAATACTTTCTTCCTAAATTATTAGATTTTTGTTGCGGAATGGAGGGTTTCCAGAATAAGCGCTCGCAGATTGTACCTTTGGCTCATGGAAGAATTCTTGAAATTGGCATAGGATCTGGTCTCAATTTTGACCATTATAATTTTGATAGGGTTGAGGAAATTATAGGAGTTGATCCCGCGGTTTCTTCAGTTGCAGTGGCTAGATCAAGATCATCTCAATATAACTCAAAAATCTCTTTCATTGAATCAAGCGCAGAATCAATAGATCTGCCATCCAGCACTTTTGACTGTGTCGTAATTGGTTATAGTCTTTGTACTATTCCCGATCCTTTGAAAGCCTTGGCAGAGGCGCGGAGATTGATGAAGCCTGAAGGCTCACTATTTTTTATGGAGCACGGCTTAGCTCCTGAGCAAAATATTCAAAAATGGCAACACCGTTTAACACCCAGTTGGAAGAAGATTGGAGGTGGCTGCAATTTAAACAGAGATATTGAAGATTTAATTTCAACAAGTGGATTTCAATTTAAATCATTGAAAAAGAAATATATTAAAGGACCAAAGATTGCAGCTTTTCAGTATTACGGGGAAGCAATTAAGAGTTAGTTAAACCAACTTCTTTAAATGATTCTGCAATAAGATTTCTCATCCAGATATGAGAGCCATCATTATCATCGCTATTATGCCAAATTAAGTATTGCTCTAAAGCTGGCACTTTAAACGGTAATTCAACATAGCTTAACCCATGCTTCTTAGCAAAAGTCTCGGCACACAGTAGACACAAATCAGATGATCTTACGATCTCAGGAGTAACTAAATAGTGTTGAGCTCTCAGAGCCATCTCAGGTTGTAATTGCATCTTCTGCATTTCCATTTCAACAACAGAAGCTCCTCGCTTTCTATTTGAAATATTAATATATTTTAGCTTCAGCATTTCTTCTAAAGTGAGATTCTCCACCTTACTTACGTCATGATTAGCTCGATGAGCCACAACAAACTTGTCAGAAAATACTTTCATTGAATTGGTATCTTTTGAATTTGGTATGAAAGGGTCTACTGCAAAACTGAGCTCATTAGTCGCCAGAGCATGAGGCACTTGATCTCTGGCTGAGTAGTAACTTTCAATTTTTATATGCGGAGCTGCTTTACCTATTTTGGCCATCAAGATCGCTAATATACGACCTTCGTTAATGTCACCTAAAGATATTCTAAATGTTCTCTCACTTGACTCAGGGTTAAATTCATCCGGCTCGTTTACGCTTTTTTGCATGAGTTGCAAAGCATTTTGAATGTCTTGAATTATGTTTTCAGTCTTTTGCGTTGGAACCATTCCACTACCAGTTCTTACAAAAAGCGCATCATCAAATTTTTCTCTTAATCGAGCTAAAGCATTAGATACAGCAGGCTGGGTAATGCCTACAACTTCTGCAGCTTTGGTTAAACTTCCTTCTGTGTAGATTGAATTCATGATCACGAATAAATTTAAATCAAACGAACTTATCTTCATATTTTCTTCATCCTATAGCTTTGATTATCTTGAGCGGCTATCATATGAATAAGCTAAAAAGACTTAACATATAACATTCACAGAATTTATAGTAGCAGATAATATTTGCTAATAACAGGAGCAACAATGAAAGAATTAAAACCAGAGACTCAGGCATTTTTAGATAGAGTATCCAACTTTATTGATACAGAAATTAGACCAAATGAATCTTTGTATCAGCAGCAAATGGAAGAGGGCGGCAGATGGTGTGTTCCTCCTATTATGGAAGAGATGAAAGCTAAAGCTAAGGCTGAGGGCTTATGGAATTTCTTTTTACCTGGATATGAAGGTGACTTTGGAACTGGCCTAACCAATTTTGAATACTCTCATCTCGCAGAGAAAATGGGTGCAGTTGGAATTTCCTCAGAAGTTTTTAATTGCTCTGCTCCAGATACTGGAAACATGGAAGTGCTTGAAAGATATGGAACTGAAGAGCAAAAAGATCAGTGGCTCAAGCCTTTACTTTCTGGTGAGATCAGATCTGCATTTGGAATGACAGAACCAGGTGTTGCTTCTTCTGATGCAACGAATATGGCTGCAACAGCTGTGCTTGATGGCGATGAGTATGTAATCAATGGAGAAAAATGGTGGACTTCTGGAGCAGGAGATCCAAGGTGTAAAGTTATTATCTTTATGTGTGTTACAGATCAAGATCCTGATTCTCCAAGGCACAAAAGACATTCACAAATTTTAGTACCTACAGATGCTGAGGGAATAGAGACTCGTAAAATGATGGAAGTATTTGGCTGGGATGATGCCCCGCATGGCCATGCCCATCTTAAGTTTACTAATGTGCGTGTTCCAAAGAGCAATATGATTCTTGGCGAAGGCAGGGGTTTTGAAATTGCGCAGGGTCGTCTTGGGCCAGGAAGAATTCACCATTGCATGAGAGCGGTTGGCTTGGGTGAGAGAGCTTTGCAGATGATGTGTGAAAGATCTCAAAGCAGGGTGGCATTTGGTAAGCCTCTTTCTCAGTTAGGTGGCAACATGGATATCATTGCAAATTCAAGAATTGAATTAAATATGGCAAGGCTTTTAACACTTCAAGCAGCTCACATGATGGATACTGTAGGCAATAAAGTTGCTGCAAGTGAAATTGCTCAGATTAAAGTTATTGTTCCTAATATCGTTTGTGATGTTATTGACAGAGCAATTCAAATGCATGGAGGAGCCGGAGTTTCTCAAGTATTCCCGCTTGCAAGATTCTATGCCGGAATGAGAACCCTAAGATTGGCAGACGGTCCAGATGAGGTGCATAGAAGAGCTGTTGCAAGGCATGAGCTCGGAAAATATCCCAGTCCTAGCTAGTGTCTGTTAGTTCTAACTTAATTTTTTATGATACTGAAACAACAGGACTCTTAAAGGACTTCTCTCAAATTCTTCAATGCGGTTCAATTCAAACGAGCCGCAGCTTAGAAATATTACACGAGCAGAATTTAGGATGTGCGCCTCTGCCATGGGCGATCCCTCATCCTATGGCAATGGTAACCAATAAAAAGACTAATCTTTTCCACTCGAATGTTTCTCATTACGAATTAATGAGAGATCTTAATAGGCAGTGGCGCCAATGGACGATCGATGAGCCAGCAGTCTTTATTACCTTTAACGGCATGGCATACGATGAAGAACTTGTTCGCAGACAGTTCTATTGGAATCTATTTGAATCCTATTTAACAAATACCAATGGAAATGGAAGGTTAGATATCTTGCTGATGATGAACAATGTTGCAGCATTTTCACCCGATGTGTTAAACATCCCTTTGTTTAATGGTGGTCCTGGAGTGAGTTTAAAACAGGCAGATATCGCTGAGGCAAATGGCATAGAGATTGGTGACGCGCATGATGCCATAGCAGACTGCAAATTAATGATTAGTCTCTTGGAGAAAATTAATGCCAAAAAACCAGAATTAATCGATTTCTTTTTAAGCATCTCTACAAAACCTGGAGTGCAGGCTGCTGTTCAGCAACCTGGATTTCTTGGATTGGGCGAGGTCTTTAGACGCGAGATATTTAAATATCCAGTTGTGCCATGTGGAAGCAAAGCACCAAACGATTTAATGTTTTTTGATTTAAGCTTTGATCCAGACGAAGTTTTTGAAATGGATACTCAAGAAATATACTCATTAGTTCAGAAACCTAGTAAATCAGGCCCTTTTAAAAAGTATGGTATCAATAAAACTATTCCTATCTGTCCAAGTAGCATGATAGACAACAAAGATATCTTTGATATGGATTTTGCTATTTTAGAGAAGAGAGCAGAGCAGGTAAGAGAAAACACTGAATTTCAAACACTAGTGAGCCAGGCTATGGCAGACAAGATTGATAATTGGAACAACGAGTATGATCACATTGAGCAGATGATTTATGCTGGCGGTTTTCCATCGAGGCAAGACAAAGAGCTTATGGCTGACTTTCATAGAATTGATTCAGCCGAAGAGAGGATCAAAATTTGTAGGAATATTACTGACGAGAGGCATCGGTTGTTTGCAGAGAGGCTTATCTGCCAGTTCTATCCCCAAGAAGCTCCTGAAGACATGTCAGGGCGCTATCAAGAACTAATACACCAACGTTTAAATGAAGAGGGTCCTTGGGGTTCTATGGAAAAGGTAATGACTGAATTAGAAAAGCTTTTAGATAAAGATCATCCAGAAGAAACTCAAAATATTCTTGAGGAAACTAAGGAGTTTTTAACCCAAAGAGTTAAACAAACATAATTTTTTTTGTAAGTATTTTTTCATAGCCATTCAGGGCATGGCAGATCATTGTTAACCAAGAAATTTCTATTATAAAGTTTAGTTTGATATCTAGATCCACTATCACAGAGAATAGTAACAATATTTTTTCCAGGACCTATTCTTTTTGCTAATTCCAAAGCTCCTGCAACATTAATTCCGCTGCTACCCCCAAGAAATAAACCTTCTTTTTCAACGAGCTTAAACATAACATCTAATGCATATTTGTCATCAATTTGAAAAGGGAAATCAACTTTCAGTTCTTCTAAATTCCTTGTTATTCTACCCTGTCCAATTCCTTCAGTAATTGACGAACCTTCAGATTTTAGCTCTCCATTGGCATAATAATTATATAAAGCAGCACCCATGGGATCGGCTATAGCAATATTTACATTTGGATTCTTATTTCTCAGTGCTATTGATACTCCTGTAAGAGTACCTCCGGTTCCACAGGAACAAACAAACCCATCAACCTCATTACTTAGCTGCCGAAGAATTTCTGGTCCAGTATCGTTCAGGTGCCCTAAAAAGTTAACTTCATTATCAAATTGATTTGCCCATAGAACTCCATTTTCATTTATTTGGCTTTCTGCAACTTTTTTTGAATATTTGACATAGTTATTATCATCTTTATAGGGAACAGCAGGCACTTCAATTAATTCTGCGCCACAGGCTCTTAGGGTAAGTTTTTTTTCTTCTGCTTGAGTATCAGGAATGACAATTATTGTTCTCAGATTGTATGCATTTCCTACCAAGGCAAGTCCAATTCCAGTATTGCCTGCAGTACCTTCCACAATTGTCCCTCCTGCTTTCAGCAATTTTCTTTTAATTGCATCATCAATAATATATTTTGCCGCCCTATCTTTTATTGAGCCCCCAGGATTCATGAACTCTGCTTTTCCATAAATATTACACCCAGAAATCTCTGAAAAATAATTTAGTTTTATAAGTGGTGTATTGCCAATAAAGTCTGTAATCATAAACTTGAGTCTCCTGGGTCCCATTCCGATTGATTTTTAATTAGATCTTTTACTTTTCGGGCTGGTATTCCCGCTACAGTCTCATTAGCCAACACATTTTTTAAAACCAGACTTCCGGCAGCAACTACTGCATTTTTACCTATTGTTATATCACCAAGTATAGTTGATGAAGCAAAAATTGAAGCACCCTCTAAAATATCAGGATGTCTTTTACCTTCCTGATTTCCTTTGCCGCCCAATGTGACACCTTGAAAAATAGATACGTTTTTTTCTATTGAGCAGGTTTCTCCAATGACGACACCAGTAGCATGATCAATCATTATGCCACCGGCAATTTTTGCTGCAGGATGGATATCTATACCAAAGACCTCAGATGATCTACTTTGAAAAAACAAAGCTAGACCAAACCTATTATTTTTCCATAATTCATTTGCAGCCCTGTAGGAGGCTAGACCATGAAATCCCTTATAAAAAATAAGTGGTGTTAAAGATGAATGACAGGCTGGATCATTACTCTGAAAAAATAATAGATCTTTCTCCATGTCCTCAAGAATAATTGGATTAGACTGAAAAACTTTCAATAAAATATCTTCTAACTTCTGACTTGAAAAATTTTCTAAATGTAGTTTGTGGCTTAATATCGATGATATTGAACCCAACAAGCTCTTTTTAGAAAAAATAATAGAGTTCAGATATTCCTCTAGATCAGGCTCTTTTTCTAATTGCCTCTTAGCATCACTCAAAATTCTTTGCCATAACATATATGTTATGAAGGATCATCTACAAACCTTATGTAAGGTTTTGGCGACTTCCATTTGTTAAATAGTTTTTTTGCTTCATCATCTGTAACAGAAGGAGAAATAATAACTTCCTGACCTTTTTTCCAGTTTGCTGGAGTTGCCACCTTGTATTTTGCTGTCATTTGGCATGAATCAAGCAACCTTTCTATTTCATCAAAATTTCTACCAGAACTCATTGGATAGGAGAGAGCAGCTTTAACTTTTTTATCTGAGCCAACAACATAAACAACTCTAACTGTTGCATTGTCAGCAGCTGTTCTGGTGTCTAATGGTAGATCATCTGCAGGAAGCATCTCATAGGCCTTAGAGAATTCTAGGGAAGTATCCGCAATAATTGGAAAATTTACCTTACATTGATTTACTTCATCTACGTCTAAAATCCATTTTTGATGATCCTCAATACTGTCTACACTTATCGCAATAATTTTAGTGTCCTTTTTATTAAATTTTTTTTCTAGATGTGCCAAGGCACCAAGTTCTGTAGTGCACACAGGCGTAAAATCTTTAGGGTGTGAAAATATTATCCCCCAATTTTCACCTAACCAGTCATGAATAAAGAATTCACCTTGCGATGTTTTCACAAATACATTTGGGATTTCCGAATTGATTTTAAGAGACATTAATAATACAAGTTTTTAATAAATTTTCTGAATACTATCTTACAAGTACAAAATAGCAAGTAGACAATAATTTCATACTAGGGTATAAAAACATACTATGATTAATATTTGCCCAGTTCAAAATTCTCTTAAGCTCATTGGAGGGAAGTGGAAAATTAGCATTTTGTACAACCTCCGAACACACCCATTAAGGTTTGGGGAGTTAAGGCGATTGCATTCCCCCATTACTCAGCAAATGCTTACCAAGCAATTACGCGAAATGGAATCAGATAACTTGATTGCTCGAAAAGTCTTTGAGGTTATTCCCCCAAAAGTTGAATACTCCTTAACTGACTTTGGTCGATCCTTGCTTCCAATTTTTGATTTGTTGTGTCGGTGGAGTACTGAGCATGAAGAATTCATAGAGGCAATTATTGAAGATAAATTTATCAGCTAGAAATAGATTCATCTATATATAAAATTTTTCACTCAGACAAATAACTTTTAATTTCCTTTTATTGAATTAACCCTAGCCCTAAATTGGCCTTTTACAAGCTTATTTTATTTACCCACTAGCTGTATAATAATTTGATATTTAGACCCGTAGCTCAGTTTTGGTTAGAGCGCCGCATTGACATTGCGGAGGTCGATGGTTCGAGTCCATTCGGGTCTACCACTTTTTAAAAGTTTAACTAGATGTCACTTGGTGTCACTTGATCATCAGTATGAATTAAAATAAATTAAGCTCATGAAAAATTCAGACACATACTTTCATAATTTTGAATCTATTGATCAGAACAAAAAATCTATTCTTTATATTGCGGGCGCAGGCATGGATCACCGATTGGTTAGGGCCATAAAATTGTCTGAGTCTGAATATAATAAGCCTTTAATAATTGATCTGCCTGGTCACGGCGATTCAAAAGGGTCCTCAAGTAATAGCATTGAATCCTACAGTCAGTTTTTAATTGATGCTTTGGACACTTATGATCTTAGAGATCTATCTATATGTGGACATAGCATGGGTGGGTTAGTTGCTTTGGACATGGTATTGAAGCACAACTTTCCAGCTAAATCATTGATTCTGGTTAACAGTATTTATCCAACAAGGGTGGCTGATGCGCTCCTTGCTAAAGCTAAAGCAAGTAATGGGGATGCGGCTAACTTTATTATTAAATATGGTCTTCATAGAAGACTTCTGGGTATAAAAAATTCTTTTTCTGAGGGAGATGATCTCGTGATGTTGGACGATCTAGAAGCATGCAATAATTATCAACTAGATTTGAATGATTTAAAAAACTTAGGAATGCCTATTTCAATAATCCTAGGCAGCAAAGATAAGTTAGTTGACCTAAAGGCTGTAGAAAATTTTACGGCTATAGTTCCAAGTCATACTTACACAATGAATGAGGTGGGGCATTTCTCATTTTTTGAAGATCCTATTGAATTAAGCAACTTAATTACTAAAATTATTTAAGAACTTAAAAATTTAAGTCCACACGAACAAAATCATCGGTATCGATATAGCGACAATCACGCATTCTAGCGGCAATCCAAGACGCCAGTAATCTCCAAACTTGTAGTTTCCAGGAGCCATAATCAAAGCGTTGCATTGATGGCCAATGGGTGAGAGGAATGCGCAACTTGCACCTACAGCCACTGCCATCAAAAATGGTTCGACGGGCTGTCCAACCTGCAATGCAAGATTAGCAGCAATGGGAGCCATGATAACTGCTGTAGCTGCGTTGTTTACAATATCTGATACAAACATTGTGATCACAAGAATCATCAGAATCAGCCAAGGTAAATCCATTCCATGAGTTGTGGTTGAAATAAAATTAGCAATATTTAAGGAAATACCAGAGGTTTCTAGTGCTTGACCCACCGGAATCATAGCAGCCAGCATCACAACAACAGGCCATTCAATATTTCTGTACAAGTTACCATTGAGTACTTTAATAGAAATAAAGGCGATCACACAAAGCAAAAATGCAATCACAATGTTCATTACATTGAAGGCAGTTAATGCAATGGCTGTGGCAAAAAAGACCAAGCTTTTTAATAGTCGACTTCTGCTGGGGATTGTTTGCAGCTCTCTTTCCATGAGAGGCATGAGACCCAAATGTTTAATTCTCTCTTTAACACCCTCATCATCAATGGTTCTGACTCCCAAGAGCAATACATCACCCACTTTAAATGCTTCCCTTGCAAGCCTAGTTCTAAATTTTGCTCCTTGCCTCCATAGACCCAGTAGCGCTAAATCTTCAGAGGCTAGGCGCTTTAAAAATTCATGCTTTCGTCCAATCAGACGAGATCCCGCTGTGACCATTACCTCAATTTCCGCTAGATCTGATTCTTGAATGGTGTTTAAATTCTCAGCAATTTCACATCCCAATCTTTCTTGAATTGCGGCGATTTCATCAGGGGATGTTTTAATTACTAGTACCTGGCCAGCCTCAATCATTTTAGCCATGGATACCTGGGAGACTGCTCCGGCTTCGTTAACAATACCTAGCACTTCAGTTTCAGGCCCTGAAATCTTTTTAATCTCAGAGAGCCTCATCCCAATGGCTGAGCTGTCTTCTCTCACCCTTACTTCAAACAGATAGTTTTTTAGATCAATGAGTCGAGTTGAGTCTGATGAATTCTCACGCACCTTCACAAACCTAAAGCCAATTAATGCAATAAACAAAACACCCACGATACTGACTGCCAAGCCAACGAAAGAATAGTCAAAAAAATTAAAACTAACGCCTGTATATTCTTGTCTGTATTGGGCGATAATTATATTTGGCGGAGTTCCAATTACTGTATTCATCCCCCCTAAAATACTCGCAAATGCTAAAGGCATAAGAAATTTAGAAGGATTCCAGGTCATTTTTTGGCAGACTGAAAGCGTGATAGGTAGCAACAACGCCATAGCGCCAATGTTGTTCATGAACGAGGATAAAAAAGCAGCAATGACCATGATCATCACAAGATATTGGTTTTCAGTTAATGTAAATCTTGAGATCAGACTACCAGCAAGACTAACCATTCCAGCCTCTTGTAAACCCCGAGAAATTAACAAGACAAGAGCAACTGTGATGACTGCAGGGTGACCAAAACCAGAGAAGGCGTTATCTGCAGGAACAACCCCAAACAAAACCAAGGCAGCCAGGCAGATTAAAGTTACTGCGTCATAACGCCACTTTCCCCAGATAAGTAAGCCCATCAGTATTACTAATGTTCCTGCTAGGATTGTTTGATCAGTCATTTGCCATGCTTAGTTTTTTAAGAAAATAGTCCATCAGCCATCCTATCAAATTATTCGAAGTTATAAGAACTATTTTTTATTATAGAAAATTACTGCGAACCCCTTCATTCCCCTATGTTTTATATATAATCACCGCATGCCTATTGTAGTTATTGTAAATTCAAAAAAAACCTTTTTGAGCACAGCTTTAATGTTTTTAACTCTTCTGTCCAATAGCCTGTTTGCCCAGGCAATTGTAAATATTGAAGACATGAGGAGAGAAGGGGAAATAGGTTTTTTTGCTGCCAGCTCTATTGGTTTAGAGGCTTCTAGGGGCAATAGAGATAGAGATTTTTATTCCGTCTTATTGCGCTTTGATTCAAACACCAAAGATACAGAATCATTTTTAATTCTTCAAGACAGTGAGCGCAAGTCAAATAATAAATTATCAGATAAATCTAGATTTCTACACGCTAGATATATTTTACTGGGAGAGGATAGGGTGCACTGGGAGATATATTCGCAGTATAGTGAAAATCCATTTAGAAATTATCAGAAAAGATCTGTGCTAGGTTTGGGAATGCGCATCCTCCTGTCAGATACCGCCAGGTTCGGAGCTGGAGCTTTAAAGGAAGATGAGAAAGATTTGGGCGGTCAAACAACCAAAACGGATCGACTGGGATTGTATCTTCGTGACCTGCAAGAGGTTGGTGAAAATATTAATTTTCACTCAACCTTTTACCTTCAACCTAGTGTCAAGAACTTTGATAATGATTACAAAGCAAGTATCATTTTAGGCTTAGACTTTAATGTTAATAAAAATTTAAAAATTACTGTGCAATATTCATCATTTCATGATTCCAGCCCCCCAAGACTGGCAGAGAAGACTGACGAATCTTTGGTCACAAAATTTTCATACGACTTGAGTACCCTATGGAAGGATTAATAGAAATAATTAGTAATGTTTGGACGGAAGGTTTCCTTGGCATTGGAATCACTGAAATTATTATCTCTTTTTTAATATTCATTGCTGGAGCAATCAGCAGGGCTTTTTTTGTTGGCAGAGTGCTGAAATGGCTTGAGAGTTTTACTGCTTCAACAGAATCAGAAATTGATGATGTTTTGGTTGAATCTTTCCGCAAACCTCTAGGATTTATCCCGATAACTATTTCTCTTTACTGTATTGCAGTTTACTTGCCACTTTCTGGGGTAGCTGATCTTTTTGCAACAAATATTATTAAGGCCCTGATCGCTTTTACAATTTTTAGCACTTTAGCAAATAGCATTTCGCCTATTTTTAATGTATTTACCTCATCGGCTGTTCTTACAAAATCAATGACAATATGGCTTGAAAGGGCGGCCAGGATTATTATTTGGGTTATTGGGGTTGGAGTGATTTTTGATATTTTTGGTATCCAAATAGGCCCCTTGGTAGCTGGGTTAGGCCTATTCTCTGTTGCAGTGGCTTTGGGAGCCCAAGATTTATTTAAAAATCTAATCTCAGGTTTGCTTATTATTGGAGAGAATAGATTTCAGCCTGGAGATAGAATTGAAGTTACCGGTCAATTGCATGGAATAGTTGAGGATATTGGCTTTAGATCGACTCTTATAAGAATGTTTGATACTGCCCCAATGCTTGTTCCTAATAAGGATTTATCAGACGTAATGGTAATTAATCACGGAAAAATGAAATTTAGAAGAGTTAGTTGGACTTTAAATCTAGTCTACTCAACCACTCAAGAGCAACTTGCAAAAATTTGTGATGATATTTCAGAATATATCAACCACTCTGATCAATTTGCCATTAACCCTGACCAAGAGTCATTTGCCAGAACAGAGGAGCTTGGCGCAAGTTCAATTGATGTCCGGGTTCTATGTTATACAGATCCAATCGGCTTAACAGATTTTTCAAAAATTAGACAAAACTTAATTTTTGAAATTATTAAAATTGTTCGCTTCAATGGGTCGGAGTTCGCCTATCCATCTTCTTCACTCTACATAGAAAACAATGAATCTGTGGATCCAAGTGTCTATGCAGCATTAGGCCTGAAAGCAGAAAAAATTTCTCATGATTCAGCTCCAGACAAAGGCGATGAATAGCCTTAATAAAATTTAGTCTCTGGCAATCCAATGAATAGCTTTATTAGTTTCTTTCTTAGTATCAGAAATAGCCAGATTTTTAATATTATTGTTATCTCGGTTATTGTTGCTTCTGCCATTTATGCGGGTGTGAGCTCTTATGATATTTCACCTGAATATATTATTTACCTTGATCTCTTTGATTATGCGATAACTATATTTTTTGTTGTTGAATTGGCTATTCGGATGATTTCAGAAAGATCGCTGTTTAAATTTTTTCAAGACGGATGGAATATTTTTGATTTTTGTATTGTGGTGATTTCACTAGTGCCCATCTCAAACGTCGAAAGTATTTTTGTAGCTCGCTTGCTTAGAATTATCAGAGTTCTAAGAATTATCACGGTGGTTCCAGAATTTAAACGAATTATTGACTCCTTGATCAAAACTATTCCTCGAGTTGGCTTTATCGCACTGCTAATGTTTATCTTTATGTATGTATGGGGAGCCATTGGAACAATGTTTTTTGGCCCTATTGACCCTGCACATTGGGGGAACATTGGCTTAGCGCTTATTACTTTAGTGCAAATTGCTACCTATGATGATTGGGCCAACATTATGGGCAATATCACGCCTATATATCCATTTGCATGGATGTTTTTTATCTCCTTCATAATGGTCAATGCGGTGGTGCTATTAAATATGGTGATAGGTGTTATTGTTGATGTAATGATGGCAGAGCAGATAAGCAGTTCACTAGAGCAAGATTCCTCAGAAGAGACTAGTCAGAAGCCTGATCCAAGCATCTAGAAAAAGTTTCCTCATCGACATTTCCGCCTGAGAGCATTACCAAAGTTCTTGATTCTTTGAATTGCTCTTTGTTAGCCAGCAAGCATGCAAGCGCTACAGCTCCGCTAGGCTCAAGTTTCAAATTAAGTCGGTTAAATGCAAAGCTCATGGCCTCACAGATCATTTGATCGGGAACAGATAAGCCACTTACCCCGTAGTATTGATTAATAGCGAAGGGAATCTTACCAGGGGTAGGAGTCAATAATCCGTCGCATAAACCAAAACGATTCACGTCCATTGTTACGCGTTCATTTTTTTCGAATGACTGTTGATGATCGTTCCATTCGCTTGGCTCAGCAGTATAAATATTGCAATCAGGATTGATGTGCTTAATTGATATGCATGAGCCTGCAGCCAGGCCACCACCACCTGCGCAGATAATCGCATTATCAAGCTTAGGGTTATTAGTATCATTAATTACCTCAAAGGCAGCCGTGCCCTGACCATAAATTGTTTCCAAAGCATCGTAGGGATTAATTAAAACTAAGTTTCGTTTTTGTGCAATTTCACGACTTATCTCTTCTCTGTTTTCAGTGCGTCGATTATAAAAAATAACCTCTGCACCAAGCTCACGAGCAGTGTTTATTTTTTTTATGGGGGCATCTTCTGGCATAACCACTGTTGCTGGGGTATTAAAAACTTTAGCAGCATGTGCTACTCCTTGCGCGTGGTTGCCTGAGGAGTATGCAATCACCCCTCGCTTGCGCTCTTCCTCGCTTAATCTTGAAATAGCTGACAAGGCACCCCTGACTTTAAAAGATCCTGTAATTTGAAGAGACTCTGGTTTGAATAAATACTTTCCCCCAAGCTCCTCATTTAAATCAGGGCAAGTGATCAACTGAGTATGATGAATGTGGGGAGAGATAAGTTGGTAAGTTTTAACAATTTCATCAAACCAAACACCTGGTTCTAGTTTCATGTTGAACCTTTTTTAGCTGATAAATCTGAGATTAAAAACGGTAGATACGCAACATAATATAAGAAAATCCCCAAGGGAATCACTCCTACCAAATGCATGGGTGGATCTGGGAAGTAGTCCATCAAAGAACCACCATCAGGCCTGTCCACCAAGAACCAAAAATTAGCTGGAGGCCCCATAAACACATTAATCACATAAACCCCAATCAACAAGATCGATGAGGTGATAATGACTTTGGGTATATCGGATAGATAAGGTCTGTCTTGCTTAACCATAAGAACATAAAATACGGCCATAATGATTAGACTGTGCCCAAAAAAGAACGGAACATATTCCCCATGAGGAAGTGCATATTCTAGGTCTGGTGTTAACAATGCCATGGTGGCACCAATGACGCCCCAGAAATAAGCGCAGTGAAATAAGAGCTTGGGTGCATTGTCTTTGAGCAGAAAGATAATGAGTGCTATGGACGAGAAATCACACATGTGCAAAGGGAGCTCGTCTTGCCAAGGTAAACCAAATAAAAAAATATCATAAATAGGCTGAGTGACAAGGTGGAAGATAAGTAGCCCAGCCACAATCTTGCCGCCAAAGATCTTGCGAGAGTGCATTTGATGTTGAAACAATTTTGGAAAACCTATAATCGCTACTAAACAAATCATCAGGGACAAAAGGTGCTGTGTTCCGAATAATTCAAATGCTGGATAATTCATTTTAAAACAGTATTTTTGATCTTATGTTATATCAGACTTTGTTAAAAATACATCAATTAGTCATAGTTGTACTTCACACTGCAGCCATATGCCACAGTTGAATCTGTACTTAAAGTTTGTTGAGCAAGCAGCTCTGGGAACTGAGAACTGACATAATTCACTGCTTTTGAAAATGAAGCATCAAAAAATTGCATGCCTCTGCCTATGTCATCAATTGCTCCTTTGTATCGCAGCACTCCATTCGCATCAATCATAAACATGTGCGGGGTAGTTTTGGCGCCATAGAGCATACCAATTTTCCCTGATTCATCTAGCAACACATGAGATGGATATCCACCTCTAGCAACAGTTAGCTCATTGGCTCTTTTGGGATCAACATGACCTTGATCCCCAGGCGTTGAAGAGATAATACTGAGCCAGATGATTTCCTGATCCTTAGCAATTTTTTGCACAGTTTGCATGTTATTTTCATTGTAATGCCTTGCTACATAGGGGCACTCATGATTAGTCCATTCTAATATGACCGGTTTGCCGATAAAATCAGACAGTCTAATCATTTCCCCATAAGTATTCATGCCAGAGAAATCTGGGGCCTTTTGATTGGTTGAGGGGTTCTGTAATTCAATGTCACCTGCAAAGCTAATACTTGCAATCAAAAACGAGGCTATGAGGTTTATGTAAAGTTTCATTGCATTGATTTTATTAATGAATCTTCCGTTAGAACGGCTGGTAAAATTTTAGAACCACGCATGCCTGGTTTCCAAAAAATGTACAGAGGAATTCCAGTTCTCTCGTATTTTGCCAAGCCAATTGCAATATCTTCATTGCGATTTGTCCAATCTGCTTTAACGTAAGTAATATTTTCTTCTGCCAAGTATTCTTTTACTTTTTCCCTTGCAAGCGCAGTCTTTTCATTTGTCTGACAGGTAATGCACCATGCTGCTGTAAAATTTATTAGATAGGCTTGATTTTGAGATTGCATTTCTGACTCAATCTCAAGGCTCCATTTTTCTGCAGATGCATCTGCCTTCATCTCAGTTGAAGAGGCCGGAAGGTTATTAAAGATTTGAAAGGCTGTAATAACAGTCATGATCATGCCAATCCATTTCCATCTCCCTTTAAATGTTGCAATCATCCAAACCGCCACACCAAGTATTAAGCTTAAAATTAGTAACAAAATTAAAGCATCTCCTGATGTTTGCACCATAAAAACCCACATTAGCCACAAAGCTGTGGCAATCATTGGAAATGCAAAAAATTGTTTAAGGGTTTCCATCCAAGCGCCAGGTTTTGGGAGTGCGCTTATCCATTGAGGTTTCAAAGCAAGGATTAAATAGGGCCCTGCAAAGCCAAGGCCAAGAGCTATGAATATTGGTAAAGTTGCGAAAGATGGTTGTAGCAAAGCATAACCAATTGCTGCACCCATAAATGGAGCAGTACAAGGTGATGCTACGACCACAGCGAGAACACCCGTAAAGAAAGAGCCAGAATAATCATTTCTTGATTGGACGCTTGAGCCCAGGGTAGTTAATCCAGCAGCAAAATTAATGTTAGTCAGAAGCACTAAGCCAATTCCAAGCATGATAAGGGTTAAAATTCCTACCACGATAGGGGATTGCAATTGGTAACCCCAACCAATCATAGATCCACTAGATCGAATGATAAGTAAGGCTGTTGCAATTGATATAAAGGTAGACATAACACCCCCGGCAAATGAGAGGGCATGAGTTCTAATTTTTGCATGATCGTCTCCACCCATAGAGACAAAACTCAATACTTTTAAAGAAATCACTGGGAAAACGCAGGGCATCAAGTTCAATATTAGCCCACCAATTAAGGCAAATAGAATGGCTTGCCATAAGGACATGCTAGAAACAGATTGAAGATTTTCCTCTACCTGAAAACCTTCTCCGTTTAAACTTAAAATACCTGAAAAGAAGGTGATATCTGAACTTAAGAGTGGAACAGTAATCTCATAGGTGTCGTCGTTTAACTTGACCAGTTTTTGAGAGGGTGAGTAGATAAATAAATTATCTTGCTTGGGAAAAAGATACGCGCTTGTAATTTCTTCAGAGGATTGAAAAGTTACTTTCAAATTTTCTTGATCGTTTGAACTGTTAGTTTGTATGAAGTTTGTTGGAAGCTCTGTTACCGCTTCGCTTAAAAGCAGGTTAGGTGTGGCTGAGGATAAATCTAGAGTTAAAGATGCGTTTTCAGGGATGCAAATGTCTGCACAAATTAAAAAATTAAACTCTAGGTTTATCTTTTCAAGCGGAGAGTCAAGAGAGCGAAAAACTTTGAATGGAAAAACGACATCACCCTCATATCCAAATGTCATTAAAGGTGGATAGGGTATCGTTACAGGAGTAGGCCATTGAACATTTTCTACTACAGTGCCATCACTTACCTTCCAATTAGCTTCAAATGGACTACCAGAATCACCAGGATTTTCCCAATAGGTATGCCAGCCATCTTGCATCTCTAATCTTACGCCAACATAAAAGGATTCTTGAGTAGAATTTTCAACACTGGTAATTAAGCTAGCTCTTGCATGACCTGTTTCTACCGGATTTGCAGCAACTATTGAGCAGATCAAAAGACTGCATACTAAGATAACGTTCCTCATGTTTTTCATGTTAAACCATTGTAATAAAAAAAGGGGAGCTAAGCTCCCCCGATTCAATTTGATTGAATTATTTACTGCCTAAAATTTTAGGAGTTTTAATATCAATCGAGCGAGGTTTTTGAGCATCTGGGATAATTTTCTCTAATGCTAGAGTTAACATTCCATTAACCAAATCAGCGCCATGAACCTCGACATTTTCAGCCAGAGTGAACTGCTGCTTAAATGCTCTTTGAGCTATGCCTTGATAAACAACCTCATTAGAGTCATTAATCAGCTCTGCCTTTGGGCCTTTGTGCTCAATGGTAAGAACTCCTTCAGCCAACTCAATGTTAAGGTCTTCACGAGCGAGACCAGCAACAGCAACATCAATAAAGATACGATTGGCATCTCTTCTGATGTTATAGGGTGGATAGCTTGAGGATCTCTCTGTTGTTTCAGAGAATCTCTGCAATCTATCAAATAAGTTTTCAAAACCTAACACACGAGTTGTTAGGAACGGATCGGTAAAATTAAGTACCATAATATAGCCCTCCTTAGTAGCGACTAATAATGCATATCCTTGCGGCATATGCTGTTAATAAACGTAGACCCAATTGGCATCTACTTCACTTATCTAGGAACGATTAAAGAAAAATCAAGACTTAAAAAGATTATTAATCCCAGCGGGTAACAAATTTTTCTATATCAAGCTCAGGTACGGCTTTCATTGTTCCGGTAGGAGTGCCTACATAAAGGTAGCCAACGATTTGATGATCAGAAGATAAATCAAGGTACTCAACCATTTTTTTATTAAAAGCGAGTTTTCCAGTTCTCCACATCCCCGCAAATTTTTGAGCATGTAGAGCCAGCAGGATACTTTGAGCAGCAGCTGCCGTTGAAAGCATTTGCTCTATTTCTGGAACTTTAGGGTGATCAGAAATTTTTGAAATAAGTACTATAACCATCGGCGCTCTGTATGGAGCAGATTTATATTTTTCTAGTTGAGCAGGGGTCACATCCTCTATGTCTTTTGTTGCAAATTCTAAAAAAAGATCTGAGAGCTTGTCGAGTCCTTTGCCTGTAACCTCGATAAAACGAGAAGGCCTTAACCATGCATGATCAGGTGCCCTTAAGGCTGATTGATAAACCTTATCCATTTGATTTTTTGAAGGCATGGGAGCTGTTAATTCTCTGGGTGAGTTTCGTGAAATAAGATTTGTAATTGCGTCCATTGGCTTATTCTAATGGATACTTAATTTTTTTTTAAGAAATACTCCAACTTTTTCAAGGATACGATTAAACTAGATATTAAGTAACTAAAAAATATCAATATGGAAATTACACTTTTATATGCATCTCTTCTATCTATCTTAGCTGTATTTTTAGCCTACAAAACTGGCACAATGAGACTTAAGACCAATACTTTGCTTGGAGCAGGTGATTCATCGGAGATGCTGCAGTCTATTCGAGCATTCGGTAATTTATCTGAATATGCGCCCTTAGCCATCATTATGCTTGGGCTTTTGGAACTGCAAGATGTGGCATCGTGGAAGCTTCATTTGGTTGGCTCAATATTTTTCTTATGTCGTATCTTGCATGCTTATGGGATGGCTATTTCAAGAGAGAGCACTCCTTATAGATTAGTGGGGATCGTAGGAACTTGGGTTATCATATTGTCCATGGGAATTTCAGGAGTATATTTATCATTACCTTTATAAGAACCTTTTCAATCAATACCTTGTCTTAAATATTATGCTCACTTATAAATACTTTCTTTTTCTTGTAATATTTTTTTTCGTGGTTGATGCACCCGCAGAAGCTATTGCAGAAAAAGAACTAAGCATTACTGGTTCTGTTTGGCAGCTAGATATAAATAGCTCATCATCCACATTCTCTGGGCACGGCCAGGTACTTTATTTTTTTTCTAGCGATGCTTACCAGACTTATAACGCCAGAAAGTTCTCATATTGGAATACATTTTCAGCTGTGGATTCAAGAAATTTAGTTAGATTAAAAAAGCATCAAAAAATAAAATTACAAAACTCTAAATTCAATGACGCAATTTACGAAGTAACCTTATTGGATGGATTTTATGCAGGCAAGACTTACTTTTTGATAGCAGACGAATTAAAAAACTTTACCCAGGAGAAAAATAATGAAGAAGCAGTTTAAATATTTTATAGCTATGATAATTACGGCTTCGGTAATTTCGAGTTGTTCCTATAACTCTCTCAAACCAGAAGTGGTTGATCGTTCGTCTGCCCAAAAAATGCAAACCGTTGTTTTTGCTACTGTTGTTTCTGTTGACCGCGTAATACTTGCTGGAGATGGAAATACTGGTGCAATTGCTGGCGCATTAATAGGTGCTGTCGCCGGATCGTCTGTGACTGATTCAGAGACTGAATCGGACATCGCTGGAGTGCTTGGCGCACTAGTTGGTTCAGCTATAGGCTCTAAAGCGGGTGATGCTGCTACACGCAAACCGGCAATAGAACTATTGTTAGATTTAGATTCTGGAAAAACTGTCTCAATTATTCAGGAAGAAGGTGATTATGCTTTTGCTACAGGCCAAAGAGTAAAGATTATTAAAAATCAAGGAAAGTCTCGAGTCATGCCTTTGAAATGAGCGCAGAAGCTTTTATTATTGTTTACAACAAATCATTAGATTTAGTATCCAGACGAGAGCATTCTCGTCATGAATTAATGCAAAAACTAGATCAACGCTATCCAAACACAACGCCAATCATAGAAGATGTTCTGGATAAATTAGAAACTAATAAAATATTAGACGATGAGCGATTCGCAGAAATGTATCTTAGCTCTAGAGCTCGAAAAGGGTTTGGTCCAAAAAAGATAGAGATGGAGCTGCACTCAAAAAAAGTAGATTCTTTTTTTATTTCTAATGCTGTGGAGGCATATGAGAATTGGCTAGAAAATGCCCAAAGAGAACTCAAAAAGAAATTTAAAGATCAAAAACCTACTGACTATCAATCCAAAATGAAGCAAAAACAATTTCTTTTCACCAGGGGCTTTTCTTCACCAATTATTGACAAGATTTTGTAAATTGACATGGTATGATTGAGCCATGTCCTACCAGGTTTTAGCCAGAAAATATCGACCTTCTTCCTTTTCTGAGGTTGTAGGGCAAGAGCATGTTTTAAAAGCATTAGAAAATAGCATTTCTCAAAATAAACTCCATCAAGCATACATTTTCAGTGGTACCCGCGGTGTTGGCAAAACAACCATTGCTAGGGTTTTTTCGAAGTGTTTAAATTGCATGCAAGCAGATTCTCCTCAAGTCATACCTTGCAATAAATGCTCAGCTTGCGAAGAAATTAAAATTGGACGTCACATGGAATTTCTAGAGGTTGATGCTGCATCAAGAACTGGTGTTGATGACATGAGAGAGTTACTTGATTCTGTGCAATACAAACCTGCCAATGCTCGCTTCAAGATATATCTTATCGATGAGGTGCATATGCTCTCTAAAAGTAGTTTCAATGCGCTGCTAAAAACTTTGGAAGAACCGCCGCCGCATGTGATGTTTTTGATGGCTACTACTGAAGTAGAGAAAGTTCCTAAAACAGTTCTATCGAGATGCTTGCAATTAAACCTCAAGGTCATACCTGAAGCAAAAATTCAATTGCATTTAAAATCTTTACTGGACTTAGAATCCATCCAATATGATGAAGAGTCTATTGCTCTTATAGCAGACTCAGCTCAGGGCTCAGTAAGAGATGGGTTAACGCTTTTAGATCAAGCCATCGCCCATGGAAATGGGTCCTTGAATACAGACGATGTGAAGGCCTTACTTGGAACAATTGACCAATCATATATTATTGAGCTTGTTGAGCAGGTGGTTGCTGGTAATGGTGATGGTGCCTACAATGCTTTGCATAAAATCACAGAGCTTAACGTTGAATATGAGCAAGTTCTAAAAATTTTAATTTCCGTGTTCCATAAAATCTCATTGCACCAGCAACTTCACAATAGCGAAAGTGAATCAATTCAAAGGCTAGCTTATAATCTAGATCCTCAAATCACGCAGCTGCATTATGAAATTGCTCTAAACTCTTTGGGTAAATTCCATGTGCATCCATATCCTAAGCAAGCCCTGGAATTATGTATATTGCGTATGCTGGCCTTTCAGCCAGTGGAAGAGGCAGTAACTCCTAGGGAAGAAAAAAAAAATCTTAAAATAAGTTCTATCCCGCAAGTTGAAATTAAAAAAGCAGATAGGAATCAGCCTGCACCTGAGATTATTCAAAACAAAATAGCCAGCGAACCAGAAGAAAGAGTGGCAACAGAGCCTAAGCTCTCTAATCTGGATTTAAGGAGTTGGAATTCAATGTTTGATTCCTTAGAATTATCCATGTTTGTGAGTCAAGTATTTTCAGAATTTGAATTTATTAGTTTTGTAGATAAGACTTTAGTTTTAAAGAAATCAGATGACCTGATTAATCCAACCGAGGGCCTTAAAACAGAATTTATAGACTCTATTGGAACGCGATTGGGGTATAAAATTTCACTAGTCATAGAGAGCGGGGATGTCATAGCGTCGCCTGCTGTCACAAAGGAACAAGAGGCTGAAGAGCAATTAAACCAAGATAAATCATCATTACTGGAAAACCCAGTGCTCAAAGATATTCTAGATTCATTTGATGGAAAAATAATTGATGAATCTATCAACAAGGTGAGTACATGAGCAAAGATTTGCTTTATGAATTAATCGAAGCTTTAACTATCCTGCCCGGGGTTGGTAAAAAATCTGCTCAGAGAATGGCTCTATTTTTACTAGATAAAAATAAAGATGGAGCTGCGCATTTAGCAAAAACATTAGAAGAATGCTTGGAAACAATTCAGCGATGCGAGGTATGCAGGCAATTAACTTCAGAACCTATTTGCCGTATTTGCAGTGATTCTTCTAGAGATGTGTATAGTTTATGCGTGGTTGAAAGCCCATCTGATGTTCTCGCCATAGAATCAACTGGTGGCTTTAAGGGTAGATATTTTGTTTTAATGGGACGTCTTTCTCCTATTGATGGCATTTCTCCAGATGATTTAGGGATTCCAGATTTACTCCGTCATATTCAGCATACACAAATTGAAGAAGTCATCCTGGCTACCAGCTCGACCGTTGAGGGTGATGCAACTGCCTCATTCATTAAAGATCATTTGCAGTCTGTAAAAGTTTCAAGAATCTCTTATGGTATTCCAATAGGGGGCGAGTTAGAGTATGTTGACGGCAATACTATTGCCAGAGCAATCCAAGGGAGGATCGAAATTTAATGTCTATTAAACCTGATGCATGGATCAAACGTAAAGCTGAAAGTGAAGGCATGATTGAGCCGTTTTCTGAGAATCAAGTCAGAGTAGACGACAAAGGTGAGAAGTTAATTTCATATGGTGTATCAAGCTTTGGATATGATGTTCGTTGTGCCAATGAATTTAAAGTGTTTACAAATATTCATTCTGCCACTGTAGACCCAAAAGTTTTTGACGATAAAAGCTTTGTTGATATTACTGCCGATGTTTGCATCATTCCACCTAATTCATTCGCTTTAGCAAGAACTGTTGAGTACTTTCGTATTCCACGAAATGTCTTAACAATTTGTCTTGGCAAATCCACCTATGCAAGATGTGGAATTATTGTTAATGTGACGCCCCTTGAGCCTGAGTGGGAAGGGCATGTGACATTGGAATTTTCAAATACTACAAATCTGCCTGCAAAAATTTATGCTGGGGAAGGTGTGGCTCAGATGATCTTTTTTGAGTCTGATGAAGACTGCGAAGTCAGTTACAAGGATAGGGGAGGTAAATACCAAGGCCAGACTGGTGTAACGCTTCCTAAAACTTAAAGAACGCTCTTAAGCTCAAGAAGAGTATCTCCTTTGCTGTCCTGGTCTTCAATCTTCACAATCAAATAACCAAGCTCAGGGGATAAAAAGTATGTGGTGATTCTATTTTCTTGAGGCCTCTCGCGCTGGACAACTTTACATTGATAGATTTTTTCTCCCACTGAGCATTCTGCATCTGGGTTGAGCTTGTATTGATTGGATTCAATCTCGCCAGTTTTAATCTCAGGCAATAAAATAGAAAATGTCTGAGCGCCTTGCATAACCTTTTTTCTAATTTGTATTTGAGCATTTAATGGATCAAAAATTTCTAAATTGTCAGGTAAGTCTTTTGCCCATTCAAATTTACCAGATGCGCTCATAGTTTTTGCTTCTCGATCAAACTTTAGAACCCGCTCCTGCTTAACAATAGTCCACTTAGCACTGACGGTATATTGATTTGTGGATATAAAATCTTCGCTCTCATGAAAATCAGAGCCGATATTAATCTTACCTAGCGGAAATTTTGCATTGTATGACAGAGATCTTTTACCATCTTCAAGTGTCTTTAATTCACGAACACCTTCCATACTTACATCAGAATTTGTAAAGTCATATATTGCCCTGTAGTCAGGGAACATCTGTCCTGAAATATTCAATGAAATTGTTAATGCCAGTAGCACACTCATAAATCTATACATTAAAAAACTCCATATTATTTTTTCCAAAGTAACTTTTAGATTCGAACTTAACTTCTTTGCCCTTAAGGGAGATCAGCCCCTTTGCAATTTCAGCAATTACTTTGGGCAAAAGAGCATGCTCTATTTTATGAATTCTTTGAGCAAGCTTAGCTTCACTTTGAGATGAATCAATTTTTAGTGCGCCCTGCGCAATAATAGGCCCACTATCTAGGCCTTCGTCTACATAATGAATTGTTACACCATGCATTAAATCTCCGCTCTCTAAAGCTTGCTTGTGAGTATCCAGTCCTGGATACTCGGGCAGCAAAGACGGATGTATATTAATTAATTTTCCTGTAAAAGCATGTGTAAATTGCGTTGTAAGAATTCTCATAAAACCAGCGAGAACGACTAAGTCAGGCTCAATTGACAGCACTCGTTCCGTTAGCGTTTGATCAAAATCTTCTCGAGAAGAAAAATCAGTGTGACTAATCGTTTGAGACATCAGATGATATTTTTGAGCTCGTTCAAGACCCTTGACATCTGGTTGATTTGAAATCACCAGTTCGATAGAACCGGGTATAGTATTGTTTTGGCATGCTTTTGCAATCGCTTCTAGGTTAGAGCCATTGCCAGAAATCAGAACAACTATTTTTATCATGGTCTAGCTGTATTCTATCTGTGAAGCGGACTGAGATTTCTTAATGGAGCCGATGGCAAAAGACTTAAAGTTATTTTTCTTTAAAATTTTCTGAGCTTTTTCAACGTCTTTTATATCAAGGACACAGACCATTCCCACTCCACAATTAAAAATTCTTAACATATCCATTTGCGAGATTTTTCCTGAATCTTGCAGCCATTGAAAAATCTTAGGAAACTTCCACGCTGTTAAATCAATTTTAGCAACCAAGTCATTCTTTAGAATTCTTGGAATATTTTCAGTCAAGCCACCACCTGTAATATGCGCCATGCCTTTGACATCAATTTTACTAGTAAGTTCCTTGATAGCTGTTGGGTATAAATGTGTTGGTTTTAATAAAGCGTTCACTATAGATTGAGGAGGGTTCCTTTTTTTAACAATTGAACGAATTAGCGAGTAACCATTTGAGTGAGGTCCGCTTGATTCAATAGCTAGAAGCACTTGTCCTGCTTTAATTTTTTTTCCATCAATTAGCTTGGCTTTCTCAACCACACCAACTGAAAAGCCAGCAAGATCATAATTATTTCCAACATAATGACCTGGCATCTCTGCTGTCTCCCCACCCAACAAAGCACAATTTGATTGCTTGCATGCTTTTGCAATACTTTTCACAATTTGAGCATGTGATTTTGGTTCTAGCTTTGAAGCTGCAAAGTAATCTAAAAAGAACAGGGGTTCAGCTCCACATGTGACCATATCATTCACACACATAGCCACTAAATCTTGTCCAATTGAGTCGGTTTTATTATTTGCTTGGCTTAAAGCAACTTTAGTGCCAACACCATCTGTGCATCCTACTAATACAGGATTCTTATATTTGTCTCCAAGCTGAAAAAGACCTGCAAATCCGCCGATGCCCCCAAGCACTCTTTTATCATGAGTGGCATTCACACTTTTTTTAATTGAATCAACAAAAGTATTCCCAGCTTCAATATTTACTCCAGCTGCTGCGTAAGGATCGGTAGGTTTTAGTTTCTTAGTCATTTACAATTAAAAATTATGATTAATAAATCTTTTTTCATTTTATTCGTAATTTTTTGCTTTGGAGTAAACGTTCATGCAAAAGAATTACCAAGTCTATTCACAGTGAATATTCCTACTGATCAGTATAGCAATACTAACGATGGATTAAATAAAGCATTCAATCAATTGGTGAAAAAGTTATCTGGCTCTAGGAATAAGCGTTACCTTTGGAGGGTCGGAGATGCAAAGTTAAATAAGATAGATTTTGTCTCTTCTTATTCAATAGAGGCTATAGATGGCAATGAATATTTATCCGTAGAATTTAATAGAGCCACTTTAATTCCTGAGCTAAGAAAAATTAATATGCCTTTGATTGGTTTTTCTCGCCCAGTCATTCTTTTTTTAATTAAGATTGATTCTGGCGAAGGTGTACCATCTTACATGGACCTCAACAACCCAGCAGACTCGCTTCAAACCAATCTTCAAACAACCTTAAATGAGATTGCCTCAGATAGAGGCATTTATTTAGAGCTCCCAGCATTTGATTTAGAGGATCAAAATTTTTTACAGCAAACAAATATTTTATTTTCACCTGCGCAATACATTAAAGAGAAGTTTTATAACGACGAGCTGTTATCTTTGGAAATTTCCCGAGTAGGCATCAATCAATGGCTGATTAATGGTGATTTTAATTCTCAATTATCTATTCAAGAAGACATGGTGCTAGATTTTTTTAGTGAGCAAATTCACCTTTTTTTAGATTCATTTTTATCAGTTGAGCCAATGGAGCAGGGGGTTATAGGTGATCGACTAATACTATCTATTGCTGGCTTAGAATCATTTGAGGATGTCCAGGCTGTTGAGCTTGAATTAGATAAAATCTTTGCTATTAAATCCAGGGATTTTTATTTCTTTGATCGTGCAAATATTGAGTACCAAGCTCAATTATTTCAAACCACTGATGCGCTCTTAAAAGAGCTCAGAGGTAGCACTAAGTTGTACGTAAAAGAGCTTACTCAGGACTCAAAAACACTTTACCTGGAGTACTTAAACTAGCATGGGCAAATATTTTATTTTTATTCCTAACTTACTATCAATTATCAGAATATTTCTGATGTACCCATTGTTAACTTTTATTTCAGAAGAAAATTTTCTTTTTGCTTTGTATATTTTTGCTATCGCCGCTGCAACCGATGGCTTAGATGGTTATCTTGCTCGAATAATGGATTGGCAGACTGATCTTGGAAAAATCTTGGATCCTATTGCTGATAAGGTCTTGCTGATAGGAACAATCTTAATTCTCTGGTTGAATGGATACATTCCATTATTTGTTTTGGCTATATTTGTTCTGCGAGATCTAATGATTATTATTGGTGCTGCGTTTCATATGACTGTTTATGAGACTGCCACTCCAGCACCTAATGTATTTGGTAAGGTCACTACTTTTTCTCATATCGCATACTTAGTTTTTGTATTTGTTGATATTATTTTCTCTCTAAATATCACTAATTTCATTGTTGATCTTGCTGTTGCAACCATTACTGTAATTAGTCTTATTTTATATGGCTCTAGTTGGTTTAAATTAACTGCTAAACTGCATCGTGAATAATCCAACGCAACTTATTTTCCCTTTTCAGATTAATCAAAAGGCTTCTTTTGAGAACTTCTTTTGTTCACCAGATAACGCTGAATTAATTACCAGGCTAAACGACCTAGTTACTAATAAGAATGCCGATGAATTAATTATCAACGGAGCGGCAGGCTCTGGAAAGTCATTCTTAATGCAAGCTATTTGCAATGAACTTAGCTCACCAGGCAAGCAGTTTGCTTTTATACCCATGAGTAAAGCTATCAACATGGGAGTTGAAATATTTCAAAATTTAGCATCCCTGGATGCAGTTTGCATTGATGACTTGCAACTAATTCTTTCTAAGGGAGAGTGGGAGATAGCTCTGTTTAATTTAATCAATGAATGCCAGCAATCAGGCTGCAGTCTCATACTTTCATTGGGAGGCAATCAATCCCTAGAAGAGATTGCTCAGCTGCCTGATTTACTGTCAAGAATAAAACGAATGGAGTTTATGAAGTTACAAGCAGTGCAGGACGAATTTCTTAATCAAGCATTAGACTTTGTGTCTCAACAATTAGACATTAACTTAGAAAAAGCTGAGCTTGAGTTTCTTTTAAAGCATCAAACTCGTGAATTTTCATTGCTGGTAGACAATCTCATGGTTCTAGATAAGCAGGCAGCCTCTCTTAAAAGAAAGATCACCATTCCTTTAATCAAAGAAACTCTAAACCTGTAACTTACTCTTCTTTGTAATCCTCTTCGAGAAGGCCTTTTTCTTTAAGAGTCTTTGTTAGTTTTTGCAAACGAACGAACGCGACCACTCCGACCATTCCAAAAATAAAACCCATTGCTGCCAGTCCATCCATATCAGTTTCCTTAGAGTATATTTTTAGATTGAAGAAGGGCAGTTGCAGATAATATCCCAAAATCATTTGCAGCTTGCGGACTAGCTCCTGTAATTAACTTTCTATCTTGGTGACACGTCTTATCTGCTTTCTTGTTAACAATATTGACCCCAAGTTCAGATAACTTGCTACCAAATTGATAGGTTAATTGACCAGGCATATATCCGATCATAGGTGTTTGTTTGTCCATGGAGTCTGGAAATGCTGCCATTGAATAGCCTGAGTATAGGAATTCCCCATCTTGGTTTAAACTTGCTGACAATAGGGCTGCTGGTCCATGACAGATTGCAAGCATGTGTAAATCTTTTTGGAAAGACCAATGAATTAGTTTTTTTAAGTCCTGATTCTCTGGCAGCCCATTCATTGCACCATGCCCTCCCGGGATAAAGATTGCAGTGAAATCTGAACTATCATTCATATGTTGATTTACAAACTCAGATAAGTTTTTTGGATGATTAAAATGTTCCTCATATTGAGCATACAAAGACATAACATTTTTATCTTCAGCGGGCATAGCCCATTCTTCAATTTTTGCTGATTTACCAGTTGGAGTGAAAACATCTATATGAAATCCCGCATTTTGAAGATGCAACATTGGAACCAGCATTTCAACTGGATGATTGCCTGTTGAAAACTCTTTGCCGTTTGCCATTGTTAAATTCTTTTCTTCAGTGCAGATCATCATGATTCTTGATTGAGACCCTTGATAAGAGCTTTTAAAAGCCGTCTCTTTGTAATCAGTCTTTGAAGAAGTTGCCAATTTTAAGGCTAATGGTGATGGATTAAATGAGCCGTCTGAATTAAGTGTTGGAGCTATTCCTAAAAGTTTTTTTATCATAATCAATTTCCCTATTTTTTCTGAAGATAAAGACTATACAACCTAGAGCTAAGTCTAAGTCAAGCAAAGAAACGTATATTTTTAAGAGGGGGTGTATGGCGGACCCAGTTATTTTTTAAGTTAGTTACAATAATCTAACTCCGCGTAATACCTGGCTCAAAATAGCGCATCCTGAGCCTTATTTAGTGAATTAATCTAGGTCCACTAAGCAATCCTTACATGTTAATAATGCTTTAGGTTCTTGAATGTCTGTTAATGTTTTATAGAGATCTGCTAGACCATTTAGCGCTGATAAAACTTTAGGCTCACCCAGAGATACATCAAAATTTTCAAGTAGCTCTCTGAGAATTAGCTCTTCAGGAGATAGCTCTTGAGCATAATACTCCAACTGATAATCCTCTAATTCTGTTAGATTTACAGCATACGCAATGGCATCATCAATGCCTCCAATCTCATCTACTAAACCTATCTCTTTTGCACTAGTTGCAATCCAGACTCTACCACCTGCAATTTCTTTAATGTCTTCATAGGATTGAGATCTTGAATCAGCAACAAAGTTAACAAACCGATCGTATGCATCTGCTCCCCAGCTTGCGAATATTTTATCTAAGTCCTCATCAATGGCCTGGGTTGGATCCCAACCACCATGTTTAGAAGTAACCACTCCATCAAAATTCACTCCAATGTAGTCCATGGCATTTTCTAATGTAGGCAAAGCAATCGCCACACCTATAGAGCCTGTAATGGTTGTAGGTTCTGCAAATATGTAATCAGCTGGTGTTGAAATATAAACTCCACCAGATGCTGCATAGTCGCCCATTGATACTACGACCTTAATGCCTTTTGTTTTAGCGGCAAATAACTCATCACGCATCATTTCACTGGCAATAATAGATCCACCAGGGCTATTAACTCTAAAGACAATAGCTTTTGTATTTTCGTTCTCATGAGCAGATCTAATTTGTTTTACGACTCCACTTGATCCGGCTACGCCCTGGGAAATCTCTCCCTCCATGATCGCACCCTCAGCTGTAATAACAGCTATTTCATTTTCGCTTTCGGAGAAGTCATCTTCCATTTGATCTGCATACTCGTTATAAGAAATCGTTTTGTAAGTGTCTGTTTTAGCCTCTTCATCTAGACCAAATTCTTCAATCATATACTGACGAAATTCAGGAAACGATTTCGTGCCATCAATAATATTATTTGCTTCAGCGTAGGCAATATTTGCAATTGCTGCCTCACCAAAAAATCCAACGTAGCCATCTGCAAACGATTGAATATCGTCTGATTCGATGCCTCGTCCTTCTGCCATTAGGGATTTCATTTCATCCCAAATAGGTGTGTACAGGGCTTCTCGTTGTAACCTATCGTTTTCTGACATATCTGTTCTTGTATTGCCTTCAACTGCAGATTTAAAATCACCTTGAGAGTAATTATGGAAATTAATTTTTAGATTTTCGTAGAGCTCTTTTTGATAAGGACGCATTCCACCAAGACCTCTAACGCTAATACTTCCAACAGGATGAACCCATACTTCAGAAGCTTGAGATGCCATCAAATAGGAGCTAGTAGACAGACGGTCATTAAATGCAATGACTCTTTTACCAGACTCACGAAGAGCCTTAAGTTCTTTTGCAATATTAATTGCTGTGGTTGGCCCTGCAAAGCCTGTTGATGAGAAATCAATAAATACAGCTGGGATTTCTTCATCTTCTGCTGCGGCTCTAATTAATGCTATTAGATCTCTTGTTTGAATCTGATCAGTAGAAGAGTCTGTTCCGAAGTTAAACATAAAATCTGAGTTAAACACCTCTTGATCTACCACGGTTCCTATTGGATCAATAAACAGAACTCGACCATCTTTTTCGGTAACATCTGGTCCAGAGGAAGATAACCCTCCGATGATAGCGAACGTAATAATGATTAACAGAAAGGCTGTTCCCAGGTTCAGCATGACAGTTCTAGCTTTTTCTAGAAATCTTCCAAGCCAAGAAAAAATTGATTTAAGTGCATTCATACAGATTCTCCAAAAATTAAATTAAATAAAAAATAAACCAAAAATACCCGACAGCAAAACAGCAAAAATGATTAAGACAAACGTTAGCGCCATCATGAGAAAAGAAAAGATTAACGTAAAAAGCGTAATCGCAAAGGCAAACAAAGCAATCATCCAGCCAAACATTATTGCAAAGATCCCAGTGACTATGGAGCCTCCATATACCGCTAACAGCACACCAAAAATTACTATTCCTGCAAGAGCTATCATGAGTTCTCCTCAAATATAAAAATTGACTCTAGTTGGGTCTTAAAAAATCTAGTGATTTTAATTACCAGTTTTAAAGATGGATCAAATTTTCCTGTTTCAATTGAATTAATTGTTTGTCGACTCACGCCTAGAATAGAAGCAAGCTCATCTTGGCTGATGCTTTTTTCTTGTCTTAGTGCCTTGAGATTATTTTTCAACTTTCGGCGATGTATTTACGATAAAAAGAATAACCACCAATGGAAGTACCTATGGCAAAAGCCAAGAAATATTCATAGAAAGTTGGATAGAAGTTAAAATAGGGGGAAAGGGCAGTTAGACTTAATCCAAAGACAAGAAATCCCAGTGCGCCTCCAACAAAGCAGGCACTTTGATAGCTCTTAAATAAATCATCCTGGGTGATAGTAAATTTATAGTGAAAAAAAGCACCAATAAAAAATAATGCAATCATTACAATTCTTAATATAACTAGCCACGGTTCAGGCATCGAATTGATTGCATCGTCTCCAAGAAAGCCTACTTCTGCAAGATGAATGCCAAGCAAAACAGCACCGAGCATAAAACAAGCAAAAGCTTTAATATAATTTTTTTTGTCAGCTGGATTGAGTGAGGATACTTCGATCCACATTCCCTTGTGTGTGATTTTAGCCATGACGCGAATCTTACTGTAAAGCTTACTTGTCTGTCAAGTTTACTTTACATTACGCAGTTGTTCTCTGGCAGCATAACAGGCTATAAAAAAAACAATAACTATTTCTGTTAACTCTAACCAGAATATCAGGCTCGCAGCGGTTAGATTGGGCAGACCAGGTATATCGAGGCAGATAACCATAAAGTAAATCAAGATAATAAAGCTAAATATTTGATACACCCTAGCTGTTGGTTTAAACCATGCTTGTAAAAAAAATATGGCTAAGGGAAATGACCAGATAATAATGCCAATGAGAGGAGTGCCAATCATAAGGCTGTTTACAGCATGAGTTAGGATCAGTCCGCCAGTAAAAAAAATAAATAATTTATTTAGATTCATATTTAGTCTAGTGTGTTGATAAGTTTTGCTACCCTTTGCCCAGTTGCATGAGCTATTTGATATTCATGCGGAGTAAGCTCAATAGAATTATTAAAGCTGCTGACATGAGAAGGACCGTAGGGTGTTCCACCAGACTTTGTCTTATTCATTGCCTTCACAGAGTAAGGTGAGCCAACGCATACCATTCCGTGATGAAGTAAAAAAGTCATTAGATTAAACAAAGTCATTTCCTGTCCTCCATGCATAGAGCCAGTAGAGGTAAAAACACAGCCAGGTTTATCCTCAAGCTCATTATTTGCCCAAAGTTCACCGGTAGAATCAAGGAAATATTTCATTGGTGCAGCCATTGAACCAAATCGAGTTGGGGAGCCTAGCGCTAATCCAGAGCAGTTAATTAGATCTTGTTTGGTGCAGTAAACCTCTCCTGATTCAGGGATGTTGGGCTCAGTAGCTTCCGTGTTTGCAGATACCTTTGGCACGGTTCTTATCTTGACTGTGAGACTCTCTTTTTCAGCCCCATCTGCTATCGCATGCGCTAAATTTTTTACGGCCCCAGTACCAGAGTAAAAGAGGATTAGAAGATATTTTTCATGCATAATAGTTTTCATTTGGAATACTATAAATCATGAAAATAAAATTAGCATTACCTCTTCTGTGTCTTTTGTTTATTTCCTGTGAGCGTGGCGATATTGAAATTTTTGATGCAAGGCCTATGTTCTCATCTAATCTTGAGGGTAACTGGATTTTAATTAACTATTGGGCGGATTGGTGTCCCCCATGCATTAAAGAAATTCCAGAAATAAATGCATTCTCTGATAAACACCCAGAAGTTATTGTCTTAGCCTTTAATTTTGATCGCCTTGAAGCAGAAGACCTCAGACCTCAAATTAAAAAGTTTGGCATTGAATACCCATCTTTAATAACTCATCCCAGGGGTCTGTGGGGAATCGCCACACCAAAAACTTTACCAGCCACTTATTTTATTTCACCCAATGGAGAGATAGTTTTTACTAGCTTAAAACCTCAAGATGAAAAAAGTTTAAGTCTTATTTATAGCGATCTTCAAAAGGGTGGATAGGTAACCTTTTTTTACCAAAGATTCTGGGTTAACTTTGTTGCCATCAAAATAAACCGTCCAATGCAGGTGCGGTCCTGTCACTCTCCCAGTAGATCCCACTAATCCAATCAAGCTTGATTGCTCAACAAAATCACCAACTTTTATTTTGGCTTCACTCATATGAGAGTAAGAGGAGAACAGACCATATCCATGATCAAGAATTACAGTGTGACCTGTATAAAAAAAGTCTCCCACTAAGACGACTATGCCTTTTAAAGGCGCTTTGATAGGAGTCCCCTCGCTACCGGCTAAATCTAGGGCAAGATGCGCAGATCTTGGCTGACCATTAATAAATCTTTGCTTACCAAAAGGGGAGGTAACCGCACCAGGAACCGGAGATATAAATTGAAAGGATGGCGTGATTTTATTGGTTGATGTGCTCAATGCCTGTTTTATTAGAATTGCTTCTTTGTTTGCGCGCATCTGATCAGTTTTGCTTAAGTTTACTTTTGAGGTATCAGCAATAGTTATCCTTGATTCTCCAAAATTTACTTGCTTCACCCTCACATCTACATCATGACGTGTGATTAAAAGATCATTCTTAACAAATGGCAGGCTCACTAATTGAAATATTTTCGAGTCTTGCTTAATAACAAACTTATCTTGATGATTATTTGAAAGGGATGGAATGATAATAATTTCACCGCTCTTGCCTTCAATTACTTCGCCTGAGGTGAAGCCAGCAAAAGCTATTAACGCTAGAAAAATGATCGAGAAATAACTACTTCTTTTTTGTAACATCAGATATTAAATGCCCGGTTGCTAATCGAGTCTGGATCGAATCACCCACTTTGATATTAGCTGAGGATGTGAGAGCTTTCCCAGAGCTATCCATGACTATTGCATAACCTCTATCCAAAACAGCCAATGGACTAACAGCCCCAAGATTAGTTTCAAGGTTTTTTAATGCATAACCTTTTTTGATCATTGTACTTTTTATCTGATGCTGAATGCTTTGCATTTTAGAGCTAATCATTCCCTGGTATTTTTCTATTACTCGCATGGCATTGGACTGATAGAGTAAATTTGATGCAATTTTTAAATCCTGTTTTGTTGAATTGAGTGAATTTTGTATTATTTGAGACAATCGTATCTCTAGGTTATCCAATGACTGAGATTGCTCCTTAAGCAAAATGATTGGGCTCTTTAAGCTTTGAGAGATCAAAAGAATTCTTTGAGATTTTTCTTTTATAAGATTTTTGAATGAATATAGCAGTGTATCTTTCGCATCTTCAATGGCATCTTCAAGTTGAAAATAGTATTCCGTCACTAGTTCTGCGGCAGCGGTTGGGGTAGGCGCTCTGAGGTCAGCAACAAAGTCAGCTATGGTGAAATCTATTTCATGGCCAACTCCAGAAATAATTGGTATGGGGTAATCAAACATCTCTCTAGCTAGACTTTCATTGTTAAAAGCCCACAAATCTTCTATCGAGCCTCCGCCACGGCACATCAAAATCACATCAAAGGAATTTTCTGGATTTGCATTATTAAACTCTAAGGCATTCTGCAAGGCGTTGATTAGTGCTCTTGGAGCTGTATCTCCCTGAACCGTTGCTGGAATCAAGGTAACTTGGCTAATGGGAGCTCTTCTTTGTATGGTGGTTAAAATATCTTGAAAGGCTGCAGTCGACTCTGATGTGATGACTCCAATGTGTTTTGGCTGGGTAGGTAAATTTTGTTTTATATCTTGAATAAATAAACCCTCTGCATCTAATTTCTTTTTAAGCTCATCAAATTGCTGCATCAGATTACCTGATCCTGCTGGTTGCATTGAGCTTACGATCAGCTGGTAATCACCCCTCGGTGCATACAGGCTAACTTGTCCCTTGAGAATACATTGATCTCCATTCTGAGGTTCAAAATTCAGTCTAGAGTTTTGATTGCGAAACATGGCACATCTGATAGCACCGTCTTCATCTTTTAGGGTGAAATAAATATGCCCAGAAGATGGCCTAGCCAAATTGGAAATCTCACCAAGCACAGCAATGCCTCTAAACTGATTTTCTAACAGTCTTTTTGCTTGCTGATTAAGTTGACCAACTGAGATAACTTCTTCTTCATGATTTACAATATCTGCACACATAACTGAAGTATATCTTGATGTCATCACAATTAAACCCAGCTAAAAACTTTTTTATTCTTCTCTTGGGAGCAGGGTTGATAGGTTTGGCTCCGTTGTTTGTTAGATGGAGTGAATTATCCCCATCATGGATTTTGTTTTATAGAATGTTTCTTGCTTTACCATTTCTAGCCCTAATAAATATTTATTTTAATAAGAAGCAAGCCTTTAAATTGCAGAGCAGCAGGAGCCTACTTTTTGCAGCGATAGCTGGCCTAGCTTTCGCAACAGACATGAGCGCTTGGCATTGGAGTATTCAATTTACCTCAATTGCAAAGTCAACAATTATTGTTAATACAGCTCCAATTTACGTAGTGATTTTGGGAGTATTTTTATTTAAAGAATCTGTAAGTAAACAATTTTTGCTATCTTTTGCTCTCACATATACTGGAGTCTTCGGTTTAGTGTATTTTTCCAATACCATTACAGAAGGAGCTCTGCTTGGTGATGCTTTGGCTCTGATGGCAGCTTTTATGTACGCCACTTATTTACTAATTATCTCTAAATTAGGCAAAGAGAGTTCCATTAATATTATTTTTTATACAACACTATTTACGTGCTTATTCGGATTGATTCCAGCGATCATAGAATCTAGAGACTTTTTACCTTCAAGCAAGACGGAAATATATAATTTATTTGCCATGGCAATACTCTGCCAAGTTGGTGGCCAATTTTTTATTACGTACAGCATGCCAAGACTTACTGCATCTTTTGGCTCAATAGGACTTTTAATGCAGCCAATTGTTGCAACAATATTTGGGACTTTAATATTTTCTGAGTACCTAAATTTAATACAACTAGGTTTTGTAATTTTAGCTTTAGTCGGAATATACTTTGCTAGACTAGAAATTAATCCACCAAACAAAGAGGCATGATGAATTATCAAACCAAAGCACAAGAGCTTAGTTTTCTCTCTAGAGATTATGCTGTAGCTAAAGATAAAGAGAATTGGCTTGAGCTCTTTGCTAAAGATGCGATTGTCCAAGATCCAATAGGTAGAAGCCCATTAGATCCTGAGGGCAATGGTCATAAAGGCATTGCTGCGATCGAAAAATTTTATGACACTGTTATTGCTAATGGAGATATTGAATTCACGATTATTGAGTCCATTCCCTGCGCAGACGAATGTGCAAATTATGCCCAAATTGTTAACCTTGTTGGCGACATAAAAATAGAAACTAAAATGATTGTAATTTATCGCATTAATTCAAATAATAAAATTGAGTCCTTGCGTGCATTTTGGGATTATCAGAAAATGGAAAAGCAGCTTAATGAATTGCTTTCCACCAAGGTAAAATAATACTTACCCTTAAGGGGAGGAATAAATATGTCTCAATTTGCAGGAAAAACAGCTGTTATTAGTGGTGGAGCTGAGGGCATTGGGCTATCTATTGCTCAAGCCTTAGGCGATCAAAAGATGAATATTGTTATCGCAGACATTGATGAAGCAAATCTCCAAAAAGCTCGCGCAACTTTAGAAGATGCAGGAATTTCTGTATTGACAGTTGCGCTCGATGTAGCGCAAGAAGATCAGTGGCAAGAAGTTGCTAATCAGGCAATAGCTCGATTTCAAAAAATTCATATGGTCGTTAATAACGCCGGCGTTGGCGGAGACGCAGGACCGATTGATGCTCAGGATCAAAAAGGCTGGCAATGGGCCTTGGATGTCAACTTGATGGGTGTTGTATATGGAGCGAAAGTCATGACTCCACTGATCAAGCGGCACGGAGAAGGTGGATGGATCTTGAATGTTGCCTCGATGGCGGGTATGGGTGGCGTTCCTTATTTAGGAGCTTACACTGCTACCAAAGCCGCTGTGGTAGCTCTATCAGAAAGCTGGGCAGGAGAATTAGAAGAGAAGGGCATACATGTGTCCGTTTTGTGCCCTGCTTTTGTTCAAACTAGGATTCATGAATCCGAAAGAAACCGTCCAGCTAAATATCAATCTGGTTCAGCTCAGAGACTAGATGAAGGCAGTTTTGCGAATTCAACCAAGCAAATGGTGGAAAATGGAATTGAAGTATCTATTGTTGGAAAACGTGTTGTGGAAGCACTTGAAGACGGCGAGTTTTATATTTTTACTCACCCCAACTACTACCCTGTTATACAACAAAGAAATGCAGCAATTGATGCAGCATTTATTAAATCTGCGGAAAGCCCTCTGCTTCAACATATTGTTAATCAAAAAATTGAGATGCCTTGAGCAAAATTTTATGAAATTGAGAAGAGGTTATGGAATTTATTGAGCCGCTCTATGAATAATAGAAAATTTATCAAGCCCTTGTTAAGGGGCTACTTTCACGAATGGATGTTCTTTATTTCAGTGGGCGCATGTATACCCTTGATTGCTAACAGCACCAATTCAGTTGAATTGGCAGCAACCATTGTTTATTCTCTGGGTGTTTGCATGATGTTTGGGTTTAGCGCTTTGTATCACAGGGTTGATTGGCGGGCTAGAGTGCTAATAATTATGCGAAAACTAGATCATTCCGCAATCTTCATTATGATTGCAGGCAGCTTTACTCCGATATGTCTCCTTGTTCTTCCTGGTGACACAGGGATTCAGCTACTCTTTATAATATGGGCCATTGCAGGAATTGGAATACTACAAACAATTCTATTCACTCAGACACCACGCTTGATTAGAGCTGGCATTTACTTGGTTGCTGGATACATGGCTGTTCCTTATCTATCGGTAATGTTTTCGGTGATGAGCGTGACCAACTTTACTTTAACTGCTGCTGGAGGAACTATTTATACTTTTGGAGCCATTGGATATGGTTTTAAGTTTCCAGATATTAGCCCTAAATATTTTGGCTACCACGAAGTTTTTCATATCTTAGTTTCCATAGCCGCAGTGCTTCACTTTATTGTTATTTATTCTATCGTTGGTTAAATAATTACCGATATCTTCGCATTGGAATCAAAAGAAATTTTTCTCTAACCGAAGAAATAAAAGTTGGCTCTGTTCGAAAACTCCCTATATAATTCCTTCCTCAATAGAAGGGAACCTCTATTAAGTTTGGGTGATTAGCTCAGTTGGGAGAGCATCTCGTTTACACCGAGAGGGTCGGCAGTTCGAGCCTGTCATCACCCACCAAACAAACAAAAAAAAGCCCGGATAAATCCGGGCTTTTTTAATCAACTAATTCTAATTAGCTTTCTGAATCACTTACAGCAGCTGCCCAGATAACAACACCAAATAGGATCTTGTTAACAAAGTCGGCTAGATTGTAAATAAGGTTTAATGAAGAAGCGTCAATTCCGCCAGTCATTAAGTAACCTGATGCATATCCCAAAGGATAAATTGCCCAACCAACAATGATGATCCACATCATAGTGTTGTATGCAGTTGACACAGCAGCATTAGCGGAAGCATTTCTCGCCTCGGCACCTTCACCCATCCATAATGTATGGATAATGTATAACCAAGCAAGCATTCCAACAATAAATGCAGGCATTGCACTCATTAGCCCAGCTTCACCCATGTAACCAAACACAAGCATCACGATTGATCCAACAAATAACTTGTAGAACAATGATGCAGCAACGTTAGTTACAGCTTTTAGGATTAAATAGAATTCAATAATCAATAACGGCACAGTTAATAACCAATCAATGTATCTATATACAGTTGGTGTTTCACCTGTATCAATCCAAACACCTCTCATGTAGAGATAGTGCCAGAATGCAATACCGGTAACTAAACCAGAAATTGTTAACGATGTTTTCCATTTTGAATGCACTCTATCTCTTTCAATGAAAAAGAAAGCGGTTGCAGCTAACAAAGCAGCTGTAACAAGCCAGAAAGAAACTCCAACGTAATCATTTGCGTTGAGATCTCCTCCAGAAGCAGCAAAAGTAGGAACAGCCATCACCCCAGCCATAAGCATAAGTAATTTCATGTAATACTCCTTTTTATATTATTAATAAAAGTCCCCCATGGACATTCTAAATAGCATATCAAAAAATTTACTTTTTCGTAAACTTATTGTTTTTATTTACATTTAAAATTTGACAAAAAATAGAAATAATGACCTGAGAATGATTATCAACTATGTATTCTGTTTATGAGATACAGGGCATAAAAAAAGTTGCAGAAAAATAAAAAAAAGCTATCATCTACAAGCGTTCGCGGTCCGGTAGTTCAATCTGGTTAGAACGCCGCCCTGTCACGGCGGAGGTTGCGAGTTCGAGTCTCGTCCGGATCGCCATTATAATCGCTATTATAATAATAAAATGACAACTCAAATCACCCTTATTCTTTTAAATGCACTAATCATTGGAGTCATCCTCACGCATCTCATCTTGACAACACCGGCTGTTTTTCGGGCGTTAGATGGAGAATCTGTTTCTAAATTTCTGCGCGTAATTTTCCCTAGATATTATCTTTTACTTTTGTTGTTATCGTTTCCAATATTGGTTGTTTTATATTTCCAGGATGTGTCTTCTTATTGGTGGCTTGCCGTCAACGTTTCATTTCATGCAGCATTAGGGTTTTTAACCATTCCATTGACCAACGCTGCAAAGGACAGAGGCTGGGATAAATTGTTTTCCTTTACCCATGGCCTAAGTGTTTATTGCACCATTGTTATATTGATTTTGAGTATTATTCAGTTCTTTATTTACGTTGCTTAATAAATTTATTTTGCATAAAAAGTTAAATTTAAAAGAAAAGATTTGCAAGCACTGCCAAAGATCTTTTGCGTGGCGAAAAAAATGGGAAAGATCTTGGGACGAAGTACAATTTTGTAGCCATAAGTGCAAATCAGAATCAAAAAATAAACTCAGCACACCTTGAAGTTTAGTCATTTAGCTCCATATTTCTAAAAAGAGGATAAATATTATGCCAAGAGCAAAAACCAAATCATTTCAAACTGAAACCAAACAGCTGATGCAGCTAATGATTCATTCCCTTTATTCAAATAAAGAGATATTTTTAAGAGAGCTGGTATCCAATGCGTCGGATGCCCTAGACAAAATTCGTTTTAAATCTATTGAGAACGCTAAACTTCTTGGGGAAGATTCAGACTTAAAAATAAACATTAATCTCAATGCTCAAAATAATACCGTAACTATTTCAGACAATGGTATAGGCATGAATGAAGAAGAGGTAATACAAAATATTGGAACTATTGCTAAATCAGGCACTGCTCAATTTTTATCAGATATGGCTGGCGAAAAAAAGAAAGACTCGAATCTAATTGGTCAGTTTGGTGTTGGTTTCTATTCAGTATTTATGGTTGCAGATAAAGTGTCAGTACATTCAAGGGCAGCCACCTCCAAGGCAGAAGATGCGGTGATGTGGGAAAGCTCTGGTGAAGATACTTATCAGCTATCCAATATTCCCAAAGAGCAACGTGGGACAACAATTACCATTTATCT